>Ga0310829_1000205_pt1 | contig 74466 bp, 78 predicted proteins | sample WT_ome_4_FD_202244 | JGI IMG/M metagenome (GOLD analysis project Ga0310829, IMG submission 202244) | Sorghum-adapted microbial communities enriched on wild type (WT) sorghum from Joint BioEnergy Institute, Emeryville, California, United... ...
ATGAATTGAAAGAAGGTTATGCGGTGGAGCAGAACAGCCAGCATTCCCTGCTCCGGAACTTGCTGTTCAGCTGGATCAAAGCCATCGCCTACAACGTGATGGTCTGGTTCAAACAGACGCTGATGCCGGAATCGCTCAACCGGTGCGAAGTCCAAACGATTCGCCGGTCGGTGATCCGGGTGCCCGCCAATGTGGTCGGTTCCGGCCGATACCAGCATATCCGGCTTGCGCCGAATCCGACGCTCGCTGGCATCGTCGACACCATGCAACACAAGCTTAGAGCGTTGGCTGAACGGTTCATACTCGTTCAGCCAGTGGCATGACGGATCGATTCATCGCCTCAACATGACGAAATTGGAACCTGTAAAATCAGGGTCTTCTTTGGGTTTGCCCAAAAGCGATTAGCACTCCCGTCTGAAAGCAAGAAGATTCGAAATCCAGTCCCAAAACCAGCATCGAAACGGGGATTCCGCGGACAATGACGGGTTATCCACAGGCTTGAGTTATCCACATTCCGATTTCATGTTAAAAAGAATTTCGCAAAAGTGTGGCGGAACGTATGGGCGGAACCTTGCACCCCTTTGATCCCGGCCTTTTTGCAGTGGCCGCTGATCATTTGAATGACCCCGTACCGTCGGAAGGGTTGATGGAAGACGGTGACCCAGAGGTCATCAAATTCGTGTTCCCCCCGTTCCTCCAGATATTCCCTTAGCGCGTTCACACACGTTTGCTGAATGGGGACGACGCGGAATTTCCGGCCTTTGCCCATGGGAATGCGAACGGTCTTCTCCTCAAAGTCGATATGGGAAATTTTCATTTGCGTTAATTCATTGACCCGCATGCCCGTATCCAGCAAAACCAGCATCATGGTATAATCGCGCAGTCCGGTAAACGTTGTGCGATCCGGTTGACGCAAGATAGCCTGGACTTGCTCTTCGGTGAAAGTTTGGACCATTTTGCGATCATTTTTAATGGGTTTCAGACCTTCCGCAAGGTTTGCGTCCAAGATGCCTTCAAGATGTAGAAATTTGAAAAATTGCTGGCAAGTCCGAATTTTTCCGTTGATCGTATTCGGTTTGAATCCCTGTTCCAGCATTTCGTTGACCATCCGTACAGCGAGATCTTTTGGGGTGAGGGTATTCAGGGAAAGCCCCCATTGGTCGAGATCGCGCTGCAGGAACCGCAAATACGTATGATAACCTTCGATGGTCATCGGAGAAAGATTTCGGAACCGGCAGTCCATCAGAAACAGGCGGACGGCTTCGCTGAATTGGGCCCGTGAGGAAACGTCGGCGGGCAAGGAAAGTTTTACACTGGCATCGGCTTTGTCCTTCGACACTTTTCGTCAACCTCCCGTTTATTGGGAGTTTGGCGCGGTCAAAGTTGTGCGAGGTTGAGGGGGCTTGGCTTCGTACAACCCGGGGAAGTACGAGCGCACAAAACCCTTCGCAAAATCGCGGGACGTATTTTTTGAATGGAAAAATTTACAACCCCTGAAATTCCTTATGTCACAAGGCTTCTCGGATTTTTGCGAACGTGCGTTCACCTCCTTGCGCCTCCTCAAACTCAAAATCCGTTTCCCGCAAGGGAGTGGGGGTTCAAGTCCCTTCACCGGCATCGTACGAGGATCGGGAGAAGCTCCTGAAACCAACAAGGTTTCAGGAGTTTTTTTGTCATTGGGGACATGCGCCCCGGGCGGGCAATAATCCGCACCGCTGCCGAAACTGAGAGATCAGATCATTCCGGCAAGATGATTCGGGCAAAGGAAAAACCGCCGTCGCCGGCGGTCGTGACGCTTCCGTCAATCCGTTCGTGTTCGAGGATGCGGCTTGACCCGATGTTTCTCCTTCTCCGAGCGGCATGCGCGGCATCAGGTTCGATTCCGCTCGCCGCCGCGGAACATGCCGGCCAAACCGATCAAACCGAGAAGGCCGAGCCAGCCCCAGTTGTTATTGTCGTTGGTCGTCGCCCGGGTGCGCACCGTGTTGCCGGTCGTGCGGCGGATCGTATTGCCGATGTCCCGGACGCCCGTGTCCAAACGGTCCATCATCGAATCGTCATTGTTGAACAGGCGCGTATTGCCCGTGTTCAGACCGCGAGTGCCGGTCATTCCGGCGTTAAATCCGTTGCTGTACCCGTTGATGAAGCCGTTCCCGTCGGTGTACCGGTTGTCCCTCCTGCCGTCCAGCCCCGAGGTGCCGGTGTTCATCCGCGGATCCGCCCAACCGTAGGGAACGGTGGTGCCCGGGGTGGTTACCGTCGGCCCGGCTGCAGGCGTACGGTCCGTGTCGGTCATCCCCTGGGCGGCCGCCGGAGCTGCCGCTCCCAGGCACAACAACACCGCAAGCGGCACATGCAAGAGCAGTTTCTTCACGGATAAAGGCCTCCCTCTTCATGAGAATTTTGAACCGGCGTTTGCGGTTCCTTATTCGTTTTCCCCGGCGAAGGAGGTTGTACGCGGTTTTGTTGCTGGACGAATTGCCTTCTTATGGCTGGCGAAACGGTGAAAAATGGGGGGTGAAAGGGTCTCGGCGGAAGTGTCCGGCTCGACGGCGGCAAAAAATCGCGCCGAAACGGAACGAAGGGAAGGCATCCGGCGGACCGAATCGGTTCGGGTGGAGAGGCGGCAGGTGCATAAGGGGGTAACGGGCGGCACAAGTTAAGGAAGCCCGGCGCGGAAAAACCGGCGCCGGGCGGCAATCGCATGATGGCAACGAGGCAGGGAGGCGGACAAGGCACATTCAAAACCGGAGGCACAACACTACAGGTACGGGGATCACCCGTGCGCAAATTCGGGACAACGCGGCAAAGCGGCGGATCAAGGCAGCAAGGCGATCAGGGCAACGCCGTGGTTGATTCCCGCAAAAATGCGGAAATGGCCAAATGGCTGGCGCCTAGGGCTGCGGAACGCCCTTCCAAGTCGGAAAACCGGATGTCCGTTTTCTCCCGGTGATAGGCGAGGGCTCGTTTTCCGACTTCTTCGAGCAGTGGTGCCATCAGCCAGTTGACGGCCATGCTCATGCGGCTGCCGATGATGATTTGTCCCGGATTGAATGTGTTGATGATGCCCGCCACGCCGATGCCCATGTTTCGGCCGACGGTCTGGAGGGCATTCAGGATGGCCGGATCCCCGGCTTTGGCCCGTTCGATGACGGTTTCCAGGGTGGGCGGCACGTCTTCGGCTACCTCGCCGGCGAACGCCATGGACAGCAAGGCGCTTTCGGACGCGTACAGTTCCCAACATCCGCGGTTGCCGCAGCGGCACGGTTTTCCTTGTGCATCGATGGTCAAATGGCCAATTTCGCCGGAAAAACCGGCTGCGCCCTTGTAGATGTGGCGGTTGATGATGATGCCCGCACCGATGCCCGCGCCGATGCTGACAAACACCAGGTCGCTTACCCCGCGGCCCGAGCCGTAATGCAGTTCGCCGATGGCGCCGGCGTTCGCTTCGTTTTCGACGAAAACCGGCATACGGAATTGGGCTTGCAACCGGTGCGGCAAATCCACGTCGCGCCATCCGAGGTTCGGGGCAAACAGCACGTTTCCGTCGGAATCCACGATGCCGGGGATGCCGAGGCCGATGCCCACGACGCCGTAAAGGGAATTCGGGGCGCCGTCGATGACGCCGCGGAGGTTGTCGCGAAGCAGGTCCAGGACACGATCGAGACTTTCGTTGCGATGTTTGATCGTCCATTCATTCACGATCGAACCGCCCAGATCGGTCAGCAGGATCCGGATGTAGTTGACGCCCAGGTCGACGCCGACGGAATGGCCCGCCCCGGGTTGAAACCGGAGCAGGACGGGCTTGCGGCCGCCGCTGGACGCTCCCGTTCCGATTTCTTCCACCAGGCCGCGTTCGAGGAGCACCTGCACCAGATTGGACACCGTTCCCTTGTTGAGCCCGGTGGCCGCGGAAATGCCCGCGCGGGAGACCGGCTCGAGACTGCGGATCGTTTCCAGAACGATGGACAGGTTGATCTCTTTGACGAGATATTGGTCTCCGGTTCTTTTCATGATGGCTCCTATCCGAATATTAGCGTGATGATTCCCTACTATAACACAATTCGACTTTGTTTATCCACTGTACAAACTAATGGAAGTTTGTTATGATTCAAGTATCACAATCACATGGAGGGATCAGGCGGTATGGGTTATTTTGACAACATTCCGAAGATCAAGTATGAAGGCAAAGGCTCCGACAATCTTCTTGCCTTCAAGCACTACAATCCGGATGAAGTCGTGATGGGCAAGACGATGCGGGAACACCTCCGTTTCGCCGTGGCCTACTGGCACACGTTCACGGCGGGCGGCACCGACCCGTTCGGCAGCGCCACCATGCAGCGCAGCTGGGACAAATTCAGCGGTCTCGACCTGGCCAAGGCGCGGGTGGAAGCTTCCTTCGAACTGTACGACAAACTCGGCGTCGACTACTTCTGCTTCCATGACGTGGACATCGCGCCGGAAGGCAGCTCGCTTGCCGAATCGAACAAAAACCTCGACATCATCGTGGACATGATCAAGCAATACATGAAAGATACCGGCAAAAAGCTGCTGTGGAATACGGCCAACCTGTTCACCAACCCCCGTTACATGCACGGCGCCGCCACCACGTGCAACGCCGACGTGTACGCCTATGCCGCAGCCACGGTGAAGAAGCAGCTGGAAATCGGCAAAGAGCTCGGCGCGGAAAACTACGTGTTCTGGGGCGGCCGGGAAGGTTACGAGTCGCTGCTCAACACGGACATGAAGCTTGAACTCGACAACCTGGCCTACTTCCTGCAAATGGCCGTCGACTATGCGAAAGAGATCGGCTTCAACGCCCAGTTCCTGATCGAACCGAAGCCGAAGGAGCCGACGAAGCACCAATACGACTTCGACGCCGCCACCACCATCGCGTTCCTGAAGACGTACGGTCTCGACCCGTATTTCAAACTGAACCTGGAAGCCAACCACGCCACGCTGGCCGGCCACACGTTCGAACACGAACTGCGCGTCGCCCGCATCAACGGCATGCTCGGCTCCATCGACGCCAACCAGGGCGACCTGCTGCTCGGCTGGGACACGGACGAGTTCCCGACGGATCTGTATTCGACCACGTTGGCCATGTACGAAATTTTGGAAGGCGGCGGGTTCACCACCGGCGGCGTGAACTTCGACGCGAAAGTTCGCCGCACGTCCTTCGAGCCGGCTGACCTGTTCTACGCCCACATCGCCGGCATGGACAGCTTCGCCATCGGCCTGAAAGTGGCTGCCAAGCTGATCGAAGACAAAGCGCTGCAAAAATACGTGGACGACCGCTATGCCAGCTTCAAGGAAGGCATCGGCGCGGAAATCGCGGCCCGCAAGGTGGACTTCAAGAAACTGGAACAATACGCGCTGCAAAACAACCCGATCGTTCACAAGTCCGGCCGCATCGAAGTGCTGCGCTCGATCGTGAACCAATACCTGCTGAACGCGTAAGCGGGGCGAGGAGGCAGGCGCATCATGAAGTATGTCATCGGCGTCGACCTGGGCACCAGTTCGGTCAAGGTGCTCCTCGTCGACCAAACCGGACGGGTCAAGGCGGAAGCAAGCGAAGATTATCCGCTCATTCACCTGAAGGCGGGATACAGCGAACAGGATCCGGAGGAGTGGGTCACCAAGACGACGGCGGCGCTCAAAAAGCTGACCGCCTCCTCCGGCGTCTCGCCGGACGACATCGAAGGCATCAGCTTTTCCGGGCAAATGCACGGGCTCGTTCTGCTGGATGAGAACCGCAACGTCATCCGCAACGCCATTCTTTGGAACGACGTGCGGACGACGGAGCAATGCCGGCAAATTACGGAAACGCTGGGCGACCGGCTCCTGGCCGTCACCCGCAATCCGGCGCTGGAAGGATTCACCCTTCCGAAGATTTTGTGGGTGAAGCAGCACGAACCGGAAAAATATGCGAAAGCATCCGTTTTCCTGCTGCCGAAGGATTACTTGCGCTACCGGCTGACCGGCGCGATCCACATGGATTATTCCGATGCGGCGGGCACGCTCTTGCTCGAAATCGGTGCGAAACAATGGAGCCGGGAGGTTTGCGACAAGCTGGGCGTGGACATTCGCCTCTGCCCGCCGCTTGTCGAATCCCACGGTTTCGTCGGCACGCTGCTGCCCGAAATCGCCCGGGAAACGGGCCTGTCGCCGAACACGAAGGTGTTCGCCGGCGGGGCCGACAACGCCTGCGGCGCCATCGGCTCCGGCATACTCAAGGAAGGGGAAGGCATGAGCAGCATCGGAACGAGCGGCGTCATCCTTTCCTATGAAAACAGCCTGGATGCTGATTACAAGGGCAAGGTGCACTTTTTCAACCACGGCAAGGAGAATGCTTTCTATTCCATGGGCGTGACCTTGGCTGCCGGCTACAGCCTGAGCTGGTTCAAGCAAACGTTCGCGGCGGATCAAAGCTTTGACGCCATGGTGGCAAGCGCCGCGGAAGTCAAGCCCGGCTCCGACGGCCTTCTGTTCACCCCCTATCTGGTCGGCGAACGGACGCCCCATGCGGACGCCAACATCCGGGCCAGCTTCATCGGCATGGACGGCGCCCACCAGAAGAAACATTTTGTCCGCGCGGTGATGGAAGGCATCACCTTCTCCCTGCAGGAATCGATCGAAATTTTCCGGCAGGCGGGCAAAACCGTCGACACGATCATTTCCATCGGCGGCGGGGCCAAAAGCGTTCTGTGGCTGCAGATGCAGGCGGACATTTTCAACGCCAACGTCGTGCAGCTGGAGAACGAGCAAGGACCGGGAATGGGCGCGGCGATGCTGGCCGCCTACGGTTGCGGCTGGTTCAACTCGCTGGACGAATGCGCAGAAGCGTTCATCAAACGTTCCGCCGTGTACAACCCGATCCCGGAAAACGCAAAACGCTACGCCGAACTGTTCCAGGTTTACAAATCGGTCTACGCGCAAACGAAACCGCTCAACGACCGTCTCGTTCCGTTCCGTCCCCATTGAGGGCGGAGCAACGGCCAGTTTTGCCGCCCGTTTTTGAAACGGGCGGCTTTCCTTGTTGCAGGACGGAAACCGGTTGCAGCTTATCCTTGCAATCTTTGCAGACTGTTCCAAAATCGGTGTCCGGGTGTCTGTGGTGTCGCGGCGGCATGTATTGCAAGAATACATCTTATATTTTCGCAAATGGGAGATTTGGTTGAATATATTGCAAAAATACAATATATATTTCCAAAATCCGGATTTTATCAAAAATATCATGCATTTTTGCAGCACAATCGTACAAATCAGGATAAAACAAAAAAATAAACTGCATATTTGCAGCAAAATCGGCGCACTTCAAGCAAAGTGCCAAACAAACTGCATACTCGCAGCAGAATCGACACCCTTCAAGCAGGATAACTGACCGGTTGCCATTCCCAGCATGGCGGGCGCCGCAACGGGAATGCTATGGGGGAAGCGAGGTGCGAGCTCATGGCGAGAAAACGGCGCAACCGCATTGTCGTGCCGGAAGCGCGGGCCGACATCGAGCGTTTGAAAGCGGAAGTGATGCGGCGGGAAGGATATGCGATCGAGCCGGGAAATCCCGGCAACGTCAAATATGAAGTGGCAAGGAGACTCGGGGTGCCGCTCAATCCGGGCTACAACGGCGACATCACCGCCGAAGCAGCCGGAAAAATCGGCGGGCTGATCGGCGGCGCGTTGGTGCGGGAGATGGTGCGCATGGCGCAACATTCGCTGGCGGCGGCACATCAAGCGGCAGGACCGGCCGACGGGTACGGAGACATGCGACGCAGGCTATGAAAACGGCCGGCAGCTTCAGCTGCCGGCCGTTGCCGCAAGGTTCCGTTCAGGCTCAAATCCAGCCTGCACGCGCAACGATGACGAGCAAAATGTAGAGAACCAGGATAACGCCGGTCGTGGTGTACAGTCCGTATCCAGCTGCTGCGCCCATCCAGGCATCCTCCTTTCACCATCAATCTGCTACAATGGTATTCGGAGACCGTCATGCGCGCATGGACGCAAGCCTGCCGGGCGAATCATTTCCCCCCGAAAATTATCCGGGACCCGATTTTCCGGGTCGTGCCGCAAATGGCCGTCGAGCCGGACAAAACATTGCCATGCCGGGAATGGTTTACTTGACTGCGCTTCCGCCGTACAAATATCGCAGTTCCCACTGGCTGCCCTCGATGTCGTCGATTCGAACGCCGCCGGAATTGACGGAATACGTGTGCAGCAGTTTCCCGTCGCCGAGGTACAGGCCGACGTGGGTGACCGTCTCCGTCATCCGGTCGATGCCTTCATAGGCGGACGCTTTGTACCCTTTGTAGGCCATGAAAAACATCAAGTCGCCGCGCTCAAGCTTGCGCCAGTCGGTGGTCACCTGGTCGTTGTGCAGCTTGCGGACGAACTCCGCCTGTTTGCGGGAGTTGGCCGGCAGCGTGAGCTGCACGCTTTCGAGGAACATTTGCCGGATGAAATCGGAGCAATCGAACGTGGACGTGTCGTTGCGGCTGGATCCGAATTCGTACGGGGTGCCGAGATACGTCATGCCGACGGCGATCGCCCGCTCGACGATTTCACTTGAAGGCAGCGTTTTCCACGGTTCCCGGTAACTCGTTTCGATATAGCCGGGGCTCACAAAACCGGTTGTGCCGTTTTTGTCCATCACCTGGTACCAGTAGCTGTTGTGCTTGTGCAGCACCCAAAGCGGTTCGCCGGATTTCAGGAGGCGAATCACTTTGCCGCTCGTGGACGGTTTTTCGCGGAAGTTGACGGAACGGACGACGGCCCCGTTCGGTTCGCCGAGATGCAGTTCCTCTTCCGGTTCGAGTTCCGCTTCGTACATCGAGTCGATGTATTTGGCGTTTGTGCTGACGTAACCCGTCACGCCGTAGGCGTCTTCGATTTTGTACCAATAATCGTTGACTTTTTCCGTGATGCGGACGTATTCGCCCTTTTGCAAATAGCGAATGCGTTCACCCGAGGTGGTTGGCGCTTTGCGGAAATTGACCGATTGCTTGATGACGCCGTTCGGCTCGGAAAACGTCCTGCTTTCTACGGTTTTCACATATGTAGTGGAGGAGGATACATAGCCGGTTTTTCCGTTTTTGTCTTTGACGTGGTACCAGTAGGCGCCGGGCCGGTCGAGCACATCCAGCCGTTCGCCGGATTTGAGAAGGCGGATTTGTTTGCCGCTTGTTGAAGGCGCTTCACGGAAGTTGACGGATTTGACCACTTCGATGACGGCGGGAATTTGCCCGGCCGCGGCAGCGGATGCAACCGGGACGACGGGGGACAGTGAAACGGCCAACATGATGCACAGCAGCAAGAAGAACCTTTTTTTCACATCGCGCACCTCCGCTAATAATGGTAAGACAGGCATCCAATACCGATGATAGCACACGCTTTTTTCAAAAAAACGCGGTAAATGTTTCCACGCGATCAAGGGTGCAAAGTCCCAATTTAATGGAAAGGACGGATTTCTTTGGACGTAAAAAAGCTGCAGGCGGACATCCGACGTTTGACCCGGGAAGACTTGGACGAATCGTTGAAGCTGATCGACTACGCCTTTCAATTTGAACGGACGGAGCAACAGCGGGAGGAAGACAGGAACCGCAGGGTGCCGGAATGGACGTGGGGAGCGTTCGTGGACGGGAAGCTCTCGGCGCAACTCATCCAGTACCCGCTCGAGATGTACCTCAGGGGTGTGAAAATGCGCATGGGCGGCATCGGTGCCGTATCCAGCTGGCCGGAATACCGCAGGGGCGGGCTGGTGGCCCGATTGCTCGTCAACAGCCTCCGGGACATGAAGGAAAGCGGGCAGCCGGTGTCGCTTCTCACGCCGTTTTCGTACGCCTTCTACCGGAAATACGGCTGGGAAATGGCCATCGACCGCAAAAAATACACGATTCCGACGGCGTTGTGGCCGGTTTCCGCCGGCGAGCGTGCGCCCGGTTCGTACGAACGGCTGCCGGGGGATCCCGGTGCCGTCATCGGGACGCTGGGGCCCGTTTACGAACAATACGCCGCCCGCTTCAACGGGACGCTCAGCCGGACCGCCGACTGGTGGGAAACCCGGATCATCTCGAGGCGGAACGGGGAGTTTGTCGCGTGGCGTGACGAATCCGGAGCCGTTCAAGGCTATCTCCAGTACCGCATGAAAAACCGCGAATTTGACGTCCAGGAATTCGTCGCCCTGACACCCCTGGCGGAGCGTGCGCTCTGGCGATTCATTGCCCTGCACGATTCGATGGCCGATCGGGCGGTGCTGCACGTGCCGGTGGATGACGGGTTGTCCCTCGTCGGCGACAATCCCCGGTTCGGACAGGAAATCGTGCCGTATTTCATGGCCCGTATCGTGGACATGGACGCATTTCTTGCGCAGTATCCGTTCGCGCCGGCGGAGGAACGCGTCAAACGTTGGGCCGACATGAAGGAAGCCGCGTTCGTCCTCGAGGTGGAGGACGGGCATGCCGAGTGGAACAACGGCCGGTTCATGGTGACCGTGGACGAGGCGGGACGGGCGGCGGTTGATCGCGCCTCCGGCGACGTTGGCGGATTGCCGGTGATCCGGGGGACGATCCAGGCGTTTTCCTCGCTGTTTTTTGGCTACCGGGGGGCGGAACGGTTGCGCCATATCGGAAAGCTGGCGGGAAGCGACGAAGCGGTCGGGCTGCTCGACGCACTGGCGGGCGGCGGTACGCCGTTCCTGTGCGACTTTTTCTGAACGGGCGGCATCGCCTGCATTTCGTCCGGACCGCGCCGCCGCACATCCGGCCATGCGCGGCGTGAAGGCCGAGAAAACCGGAAACAAATGGACCGCGTGGACCGCGGTCTTATTTGCATGCTGGACTTGGGTCCAGTCCAAAAACCGTCGCGGGACCGTTTTGACCCGGGCGGTTTTTTTCTAGAATGAAGACATCAAAACCAAGCGAGAGCCGAAAGGATGTGAATAATCCAATGCGGATGAACGGAAAAACCGGTTTCGCCCTCCTGCTGATCGCCTTCGGCGTCCTGCTGCTCCTCAACAAACTCGGGCTCGGGCTCGGTTGGCTGATGGGATACCTGATCCCGATCGCCATGGTGGGAATCGGCTATGTCGGAATCAAAAGCGGAAGCAAATTTTTCGGCTGGCTCATCTTCATCATCGGGCTCATCGCCCTGATCGGCAAGTTTTCCTGGCTCATCGGAATCGTCGTTGCCATCGGCCTGATCGTTTACGGGGTGTCGCTGCTGAAGAAAGAAAGAAGGGTGTTCTGAAGCAAGCAGACATTGCCTGGGATGCGAGATGAAGCGTGGGGAGAAACAACGGACCAAATCGGAAAAAGGAGGAATTCGAGAGATGACCATCATGAGGCGGATTCGCGACATCAGCGTCGCCACGCTGAACGACCGTCTGGAGAAGGCGGAAGATCCGGTGCGGCTGATCGACGAGTATTTGCACGCTCAAATCGAACAGATCCGCCAGTCGGAAAAACTGCTGCAGCAATGCCTGCAACACGCTTCCCAGTTGAAGTCACAGTACCAGCAGGCGGAAGATTTGATGAACAAGCGGGAAGAACAGGCGCTGCTTGCCCTGAAAGCGGGAGAAGACGACCTGGCTCGGCTGGCCCTGCAGGAAAAACTGCTTCACCAGGAAAAATTCGAGCAGTACAAAAAACTGTACGACGACACGATGGAGTCGACGGCCGAACTGTCCCGCCAGTTGGAGCAAATGAAGCGCGACTACCGGGAAGTGTACAACAAGCGCCAATATTACATCGCCCGAATGGAATCGGCCCGGTTGCAGCAGCAGATGAACGAGCGGCTCGGATTCGCGGGCCGGAGCACGAGCGAACGCATCTTCCAGCGGCTGGAAGACCAGGTGAGCGGGATCGAGCTCGAGGCCAAGTCGCTGTCCGAGTTGCGGCGGCAAGGCGAAGAGATGCTCTATGACGCCGGGATGTCGCTCAAACAGGTGCTGGACGGTGAGCTGGCGCGGCTGAAGCAGAAACTGGAGCGGGAAGGAGCCGGAGGACAATGAAACTTTACCGTTCGACCCGGGACAAGAAAGTATTCGGATTGTGCGGCGGCCTCGCCGAAGTCTTCAAGATTGACGTCACGATCCTGCGCCTGATCGTCCTCCTCGGCATTTTCTTCTCGGGCGGCGCGGTGCTTCTCCTGTACATTCTGGCCGCCCTCGTGATCCCGAAGGAGGAGGGGCCGTACAGCCCGCCGCCTTACTACGGAAGCGGAAACGCGGGCAGCTGGGGTTACGGCCAGCCGACGGGATTCGGGACGACGGGGCAGCCGGGACCGACTCCGGGAATGTCCCACGGGCAACCCCCGCGGCAACCGGAGCGTGCCGACAGCAAGCTGGATGACATGATGAAGGACATCGAACGCAAGGCGCTTCTCAAGGAAATCGACGAGCTGAAAGCCAGATTGGCCAAACTCGAACAAGACAAAAATGTGAAGGGAGACGAATGACGATGGGGATTTTTCAAAGAGTGAAAGACATGACGAGGGCATCGATCAACGAGCTGCTGGACAAAGTGGAAGATCCGGTGGTGATGCTCAACCAGTACATCCGTGACATGGAGGAAGAAATCGCCGAAGCGGAAGTAACGGTGGCCAAGCAGATGGCCAATGAACGCCGCACCCACCAACGGCTGGCGGAAGCCGCACGCATCGCCGCCGAGAAGGAAGCACAAGCGGAAGCGGCCCTGAAGGCCGGCCAGGAGGCGCTGGCCCGCAAAGCGCTGGAAGAGAAGCTGTTCTACGATCAGAAAGTTGCCGAGTACACCGATCTGCACGCCCAGGCGCAAGCCCAGGCCGAACAGCTGAAAGCCCAGCTGCAAGAAATGAAAGAAGAGTTTTACAAAATGCGCAACAAGCGCAACGAGCTGGTTGCCCGCGTGGAAATCGCCAAAGCCCAAAAACAAATGGCGCAAATCAACAGCAACCACGTGATCGAAGGCGGCAGCGCCTCCCGCGGATTCCACCGCATGGAAGAAAAAATCATGCAAATGGAAGCGGAAGCCCAGGTGGCCCGCATGCCGTACGCGGCTCCGGGGGCATCGGTTGACCCGGTGAAACAGGAGCAGGTGGAACTGCAATTGAAAGCCCTGAAAGAGAAATTGGGCCAAACCGCCGACAACAACTGATCCCGATTGCCGCAATCCACCAAAATTGTGATATGATGAGGTGGGACAAAGCCATAGCCCGTCAGGCCGCTATGGCTTTTGTCCATCCCGCGAACGATGGAACGGACGGGCGTCCCGAACCCGCCGGAGAAAGGAGAGACAGGCGCCATGGAAATGAACCGGAGAAACACCGCCATTCTGTTCATCGTCGCCGGTTCCTATTTTCTGCTCGGCAAGCTGATCGGCTTCGTGGCGGTCTCCGCCCTTCTCCTGATCTGGCTGGGATTGTACAAGGTCAAAACCGACCGGGACGCAAAAGGGTACTTCGTGCTCGTCGCCGGTACCGTATTGCTGTTCGGCAATTATTTCACCCTGTTTCTCGCCATCGTGCTCATCTCCCTCGGCTGGTTCCTGATCAAGTCGCAGAAGGTGCACCGTGATAACCGCCACGTGCGGAAGCACGCCATTGTGGACAGCATCCGCCTCGACCGCGGGGCGTGGACGCCGGTCAATACGAGCCGGTGGAGCCTGTTCAGCGAGGTGCGCATGGATTTGTCGCTGGCGATGCAGGAAGAGGATGAAGTCACGTTCATGCTGCAAGGTTTCGTCGGGGACATCGACATCATCTTGCCGCCGGACTACGGGCTTCGCCTGGAATCGAACATGCTCGTCGGACGGGTGGCGATCGGCGGCGAGAAGGATGGCGGTTTTTTGAACAGACGGTTTTGGCAATCGCCGAATTACGATCATTGCCCGCATAAAATGAAACTGATCGTCGGCTGCATCGTAGGAGATATTGAAATCAGGACGGTTTGAAGCAGGCGGCGGAGGCGGCATGACGACAAGCCTGGCGGCGTGCGGCGGTGCCGCGGAAAACCGGCCGGCTGAGGAACGACGCGGACTTCGGGCAAGCCGCGGGAGACGGGGAGGGTGTTCGTGGCACGCAAGAAAAAACTGACCAGCATGGTATGGCGGGCCTCCGGCGAAACGGTGTTGTTCAGCCTGCTGCTCGCCGGCGGCGTGCTGTATTATTTGCGGTACTACGGATATTTGAACCCGTTCGCGGGCTGGCTGCGCCTCCTTGCACTGATTGCCGTGGTGACCGGCATCTCCGTCGTTGCCGGCGCCGCTTTCGGCTCCTGGCAATCGGGCCGGACAAGCCGGAGGCTCCGGGAACTGGAGAAAGCGATGCTCCACCTGGAGAAAGGGCGTCTGGACGTCCGGGTGGAACCGATGGGCGACGACGAAATCGGCCGGTTGGCCGATCGCCTCTCGCTCATCCGCAAGAAATGGGAAGGCCAGGTGACGAGCCTGCAGCGGCTTTCCAACCATAACGCCGAACTGGCGAGCCAAGCCCGCTTCACGGCCATCATCGAAGAGCGCCAGCGACTCGCCCGCGAACTGCACGACGCGGTCAGCCAGCAGTTGTTCGCCATCTCCATGACGGCGACGGCGCTGAAGCGCACGCTGGAGAAAGATCCGGAGAAAGCGAAACACCAGATTGTCCTCATCGAAGAAATGGCATCCGTCGCCCAGTCGGAAATGCGCGCCTTGCTGCTGCATCTGCGACCGGTTCATCTGGAAGGCAAGCGGCTGACCGACGGGCTTCGCGATCTGGTGCGGGAATTGCAGGCGAAGGTGCAGATCGAGATCACGACGGATTTGGACGAAGACATTTCGCTGCCCAAAGGGTTTGAAAACCACCTGTTCCGCATCGTGCAGGAAGCGTTGTCCAACACGCTGCGCCACGCAAAGGCCAGCAAATTGTCGCTGACGCTGAAGCGGATCGGCGAAACGATCTACCTGGCCGTTCGCGACAACGGGGTCGGCTTCGACGTCCATGCGCAGAAACAGGCTTCCTACGGGTTGAAGACGATGCAGGAGCGGGTGAACGAGCTGGGCGGTTCATTCGACATCGTTTCCGCGCCGGGCAAGGGCACCCGCATCGATATCCGCATTCCGATCTTGGACGGGGAAGGAGAGGGGCACAAAGCCAATGACACGACCGATCAAAGTGTTGCTGGTGGATGACCATGAGATGGTGCGCATCGGGCTTTCCGCCGTGCTGTCCACCGAAGAGGGGCTGGAAATCGTGGGGGAAGCGGGGAACGGAGCGGACGGTATCCGGCTCGCCCAGGAATTCAAACCCGACGTGGTCATGATGGATCTCGTCATGGAAGGCATGGACGGGGTGGAAACGACCCGCCGCATCATGGAAATTTTGCCGGATTGCAAAGTCATCGTGCTCACGAGCTACGTGGACGACGACAAGCTGTATCCGGTGATCGAGGCCGGCGCGTTCAGCTACCTGCTCAAAACGAGCCGTGCTTCGGAAATCGCGGACGCCATCCGCGCCGCGGCAAGGGGCCAATCGGTGCTGGAGCCCCAGGTGACAGCCAAGATGATGAACCGGTTGCGACGGCAAGAGCGGCGGGAGACGGCCCATGAAGAGCTGACCGAACGGGAAATGGAAGTGCTCCGGTTGATCGCCCAGGGGAAATCGAACCAGGAAATCGCCGACGCCCTGTTCATCGGCGTGAAGACGGTCAAGTTTCACGTCACCAACCTGCTGGCCAAGCTGGGGGTGGAGGACCGGACGCAGGCCGCCATTTATGCGCTGAAGAACGGATTGATGGACTGACCATGACGGCCCTATCGGAAGAGGCCCGCCGGCAAGCCCGGTCGGCGCTTCTTTTTTTATGGACAGACCCGTCAAGGACATTGCCCGCCGTCGGCCCGGGGAAGCGGTACGCGGCGGAGGCAGGCATTCGGAAGTATTCAAATGATCTTTATAAGGAATTGAGATCAGGTCCATAAAAACTCTTGAATGGAAACTGGTTTGGCGATGTGATAAACTACAACTTATCAGCACTTTACTATAAAAAAAAGGAAGATCATCGCATGAACGGCACAATCCTGTACTTGTTCGGAGCAACGGGTGACCTCGCCAAGCGCAAACTGTTCCCGGCCATCTACAGCCTGTACCGGGAAGGAAGGCTGGGGGAACATTTCGCCGTCATCGGCATCGCCCGCCGTCAACGCACCGATGAACAATTTCGCGAGGAAGTGTTCCGTTCGATCTCCGAATTCGCCCGATACAAGGCCGATAAGAACGGGGATTGGGAACGGTTCGCCGAGCATTTTGCATACAAATCGATGAATATCAACGACCTGGAGCAGTACAAGGATCTGTTGGCGCTGTCGGAATCTCTTGACGACAAATTTTCCATCGGCGGCAACCGGTTGTATTACCTTGCCCTTGCGCCGGAACTGTTCGGCCCGGTGGTCGCCAACCTGAAGGAAGGCGGCATGCTCGATTCGGGCGGCTGGCAGCGGCTCATCATCGAAAAACCGTTCGGCTATGATCTCGCATCGGCCAATTTGCTCAACGGGCAAATCCGCAAGGTGTTCCGGGAAGAGCAAATTTTCCGCATTGACCATTATCTCGGCAAAGAGATGGTGCAAAACATCGAAGTGATCCGGTTTGCCAACGCCTTCTTCGAACCGCTCTGGAACAACCGGCACATCGCCAACGTACAAATCACGCTCAGCGAGACCGTCGGCGTGGAGGAGCGGGGCGGGTATTACGACAACGCCGGCGCGATCCGCGACATGGTGCAAAACCATATGCTGCAGATGGTGGCGATGATCGCCATGGAACCGCCGAGCCGGCTCCACCCGGAAGACATCCGCGACGAGAAGGTCAAGGTGCTTCGTTCCCTGCGCAAGTTCGAAACGCTGGAAGACGTGCGCCGCAACGTGGTGCGGGGGCAGTATGCCGCCGGCAGGCTCGGCGACAAGCCGGTGCCGGGCTACCGCGAAGAAGTCGGCAATCCGGATTCGCTGACCGAAACGTACTTTGCCGCCCGGGTGTTTGTTGACAATTTCCGCTGGGCCGGCGTACCGTTCTATGTCCGCACGGGCAAGCGGCTGCCGGTCAAATCGACGGAGGTCGTCATCGAATTCAAGGGGTTGCCGAAGCAGCTCTATTTTGCCAAAGCGCACAATCTGGATCCGAACCTGCTCGTGTTCCGCGTCAACCCGATGGAAGGCGTGTACTTGCGCATGAACGCCAAGAAACCCGGTTCGGATTTTGCCATCACGCCGGTTTCCATGGATTTCTGCCAAAACTGCGTCGTCGGCCTGAACACGCCGGAAGCGTACGAACGCCTCATCTATGACGCCATCCGCGGCGAGTCCACCTACTTCACCCGTTGGGACGAAGTGTCGGCGGCTTGGTCGTACATCGATCCGATCGCCGATGCGTGGGCGAAGGACGCCTCGGATCTGTACCGCTACGAGGCGGGCAGCTGGGGGCCGGAGCAGGCAAGAGAACTGCTGGCGGCGGACGGGTTCCACTGGTGGCCCGTCAACGGTCAGACGGAAAGTGACGTCGTCTGGTTTGTCCGCCAATGAGAAGGAGATGCTGATGAAAACCGTTTACGATATTTCCATGGCGATTCATCCGGACATGATGGTCTGGAAAAACTACGAGAAGAAGAAAGTGCATTTTTCCATCGATTCCGATTTTGTGACCGGCACGGTGCACGAGACGAGGGTCAACATCAACGTGCATACGGGCACCCATCTTGACGCGCCGCTGCACGTGTTCGAAAACGGCGCCACGCTGGACTCGATTCCGGCGGAGCGGCTGATCGGGCCGGCGCGGGTCGTCGATTTTACCCGTGTCTCGCCGAGCATCGGACGGGAGCACTTGGAGCCGCTTGCGCTCCAACCCGGCGAATGGCTGCTCATCAAGACGACGGATTCGTTCAATGACACGAACGCCTTCAACCGCGAGTTCGTCTTTCTGAACGCGGATGGCGCCGCTTACCTGGCAGGGACCGGCATCAACGGGGTGGCCATCGACGCTTTGGGCATCGAGCGGGACCAACCGGGGTACCCGACCCACAAGGCGCTGTTCAACGCGAACATTTTGATCGTCGAAGGCGTCCGCCTGAAGGATGTGCCGGAAGGGAGCTACACGTTCATCGTGGCGCCGCTCAAGCTGCAGGGCACGGACGGCGCTCCGGCGCGCGCCTTCCTTCTGGCGGATTGACGGACGCGTCACAGCCGGAACGGCCATCACGTCTTTGCCTTTCAACACGCCATGCGGGGCATGGCGTGCCTTTCATTATGCTTGTCACTTTGTTTGGAAAGAGGAAACCGACCGATGGGTACAACCGTTGACAGTCAGTTGGAACAAGAGGTGGACAGACGGCGTACGTTCGCCATCATTTCCCACCCGGACGCGGGCAAAACGACGCTTACCGAAAAATTGCTCCTGTTCGGCGGCGCCATTCGCCTGGCGGGCACCGTCAAGGGGCGCAAAGCGAACAAATTTGCCACGAGCGATTGGATGGAAATCGAGAAACAGCGGGGCATCTCGGTGACGTCCAGCGTGTTGCAGTTCGATTACAAAGGATACCGCGTCAACATCCTGGATACCCCCGGTCACCAGGATTTCAGCGAAGACACCTACCGCACGCTGACCGCCGCCGACTGCGCCGTCATGCTGATCGACTCGGCCAAGGGCGTGGAAGCGCAAACCAAAAAATTGTTCCAGGTTTGCCGCTTGCGCGGCATTCCCATTTTTACGTTCATCAACAAGCTGGACCGGGAAGGGCGCGATCCCTTCGATTTGCTGGAAGAGTTGGAACAGGTGCTCGGCATCCGTTCGCATCCGATGAACTGGCCGATCGGCCAGGGCAAGCAGTTGGCCGGCGTATACGACCGGCGCAAAAACCGGGTGGAGCTGTTCCAGGGCGAACAGGAGCACAAGGAAGTGGTCGTGCGGGAAGCGTCCGGCTGCCGGGATCCGGTCATCCGGCAGGTGGCGGGCGACGTGCTTGCCGGCCAGTTGGAACAGGAACTGGAGCTTTTGGACGTGGCCGGCGATCCGTTCGATTACGACAGCGTGCTCGCCGGGAAGCTCACACCCGTCTTTTTCGGCAGCGCCATCAACAACTTCGGGGTGCAGACGTTTCTCGAAACGTTCCTCCAGCTGGCCCCGAAGCCGGCGCCGCGGAAAAACAGGGAGGGGCCGGTGGATCCGCTGTCGCCCGAATTTTCCGGCTACGTCTTCAAAATTCAGGCCAACATGAATCCGGCCCATCGCGATCGGATCGCGTTCCTGCGCATTGTTTCGGGCAAATTCGAGCGGGGCATGACGGTCCGCCACGTGCGCACCGGCAAGGACATCAAGCTGAGCCAACCCCAGCAGTTTCTCGCCCAGGACCGGGACATTGTCGATGAAGCCTGGCCGGGGGACATTATCGGCCTGTACGATCCGGGCATGTTCAAGATCGGGGACACGCTGAGCACGGCCGGCGGGCCGGCGGAGGCGCTCATGTTTGACGAATTGCCGACATTCTCGCCGGAACTGTTCGCCAAGGTGACGATGAAAAACACGATGAAGCGGAAACAGTTCCAAAAAGGAATCGAACAGTTGGCTGACGAGGGAACGGTGCAAGTGTTCCGCACGTACGGCTTTGACGACCTGATTTTGGGCGCCGTCGGCCAACTGCAGTTTGAAGTGTTCGAATATCGGATGAAAGCGGAATACGGCGTGGAAGTGGAACTGATCCGGCAACCTTTTCAATTCGCCCGCTGGGTGCAGGGGAAAGACATCGATCCTTCCCGCTTCCGCATCAACTCGATTCTGGTCAAAGACAAGCACGATCATCCGGTTGCGCTGTTCGAGAGCGAACACGCGATGCGAACCGCCATCGAAAAATTCGCCGACGCCGTTTTTCTCGATACGGCGCCGTAAAGACGGACCGTACGAAACACGGGACCCTCAGCCAGACGCGTGGCGGGTCCCGTGTTTTTTAGGTTTCAGGCCGGTTTGACCTGTTCGTGCAAAACTTGAACCAACTTTTGCCGCAAGTCTTCGTCGATGTTTTGCCAAATGATTTCGAACAGCACGCCGAGGCCGGGCAACGCCCGGTCGTCTCCGCCGATCGAACCTTCGATCACCTCGGCCAATTCCTGTTCCGATTTGCCGGTCACCCGCTGCATGATGGCCTGCCGCAAATCAAGCAAAATCCCCATGTGGCCCATTCCTCCTTGTTTGCCCGTTCCTGATTCATTATGCATCACCGCCGTCCAAATCATCCGCGGACGGGAAGCGGGAGGCGAAGGAAGAATGCGGCATGGGATGCCTGTCCTCCTTGTGGTATAATTTTCACACGGCAACCCGCAACACGTTCACGCCGCAAAGACAATCCCGGAAAGGATTGGATCACCGTGAAGAAAAAGCAATTCGCCGTCATCGGAATGGGCCGGTTCGGGTCCAGCGTGGCAAAAACGTTGTACGAAATGGATTACGAAGTGCTGGCGATCGACAAGGACGAAGACCGGACGGACGAGGTCGTGGAATGGGTGACCCATGCGGTGTCTGCGGACTCCACGGACGAAGACGCCATGCGTTCCCTCGGCATCCGCAATTTCGACGTGGTCGTCGTGGCCATCGGACAGGACATCCAGGCGAGCATTCTCACCACGTTGATCCTGAAGGAATTGGGCGTGCCCATGATCGTGACCAAGGCGCAAAGCGAGCTGCACGGCAAAGTGCTCGCCAAAATCGGCGCCGACAAAGTCATCTATCCGGAGCGGGACATGGGAATGCGCGTGGCGCATCACCTGATTGCGCCGAACATCCTCGACCACATCGAGCTCAGCAACGACTACGGCATCGTCGATTTGGCGGCCGGGCCCGCCATGATCGGCAAAAATTTGCGCCAGCTGGACATCCGCAACAAATTCGGCTGCAACGTGATGGGCATCCGTTCGCGGGACGGCGCCATGAACATTTCGCCGAGTGCGGAAGATTTGATCCGGGAGGGGGACGTGCTCGTCGTGCTCGGCAAGAACGATGACTTGTACCGGTTCGAACGGGCGTTTTCCCATGGTGGTGACAACGAGCGTGCCTGAAGCGATCCGGTCTTTGCAAAACCCGAAGGTGAAATTGTGGGCTTCCCTGCAGGAGCGGAAATACCGGGAGCGGGAAGGTCTTTTTGTGGTGGAAGGCGTTCATCTGGTGCAGGAAGCGCTCCTGTCCGGAGCGGCGGTGGATCAGGTGGCCTACGGCCTGGAGCGGGGATTGCCGGATGAGCTGGTTTCCCTGGCGGAAAACCGACCGGAGCGGTTCGTGCCCGTCAGCGAAGAAGTGCTGCGAAAGTGCACCGGCACGGTGACGCCCCAGGGCGTGTTCGCCGTCGTGCAAAAACCGCGATATTCCGCGGAGGACATCCTGGCCCGCCACCGCTCGCTGGTCATTGCCGTCGACCGGCTGCAGGACCCCGGCAACCTCGGCACGATCATCCGCAGCGCCGATGCGGCAGGGGCGAGCGCCGTCCTGTTGGGCAAGGGGACCGTCGATCTGTACAACCCGAAAACGATCCGTTCCACGATGGGCTCCCTGTTCCATCTGCCCGTTGCGGAGTGCGATTTGTCCGCGTGGCTGCCGCGGGCGAGGGAGGCCGGCGTGCGCGTCTACGCGGCGCGTCTGGAAGAGGCAACCGACTGCTACGATCTGGATCTGACGCACGACACCTGGTTCGTTATCGGCAACGAAGGATCCGGCGTATTGCCGGAAGTCCAACAGGCGGCGGACAACTTCGTCCGCATCCCGATGCCCGGCCGGTCGGAGTCGCTGAATGCGGCGATGGCGGCCACGGTGCTGCTGTTCGAAGCGGTGCGCCAGCGGCGGGCAACCGGTACCCGAATGCCGACTTGAGGGAATGACATCATGAATCAAGGGAGATGTGACCGTGTACAAAACCGTGGTTTTCGACATCGACGGAACGTTGATCGACAGTGAAGATGCCGTCATGACGTCGTTGCAGCGCGTGCTGAAACAGCATTACGGCCGGGAAATGGACCGGCGTGATTTGGCATTCATCTTCGGCATCCCGGGATCCGATTCGCTGCCCCGGCTCGGAATTGAAGATACGGAAACGGCGAAACGCCTCTGGAACGAATACATGGTGGAGAGCCTGCACATGATTCGTGTTTTTGAGGGGGTGGAAACGCTTCTGGCCGCCCTGAAGGAACGGTCGGTCACCATGGGCGTGGTGACGTCCAAAACCCGTCAGGAATACCGGAACGAGTTTGCCCCCCTCGGACTCGCCCATTACATGGATGTTGTCGTATGCGCCGACGACACGGAGCGCCACAAGCCGCATCCCGACCCGCTCCTCAAATTTTTGGAACGGTCCGGTGCGGATGCCGGATCGGCGCTCTATATCGGCGACACGATCTACGATGGCGAATGCGCCAGGGACGCGGGCGTCGATTTCGGTTTGGCGCTGTGGGGATGCCGGCAACCCGAGGGCATCCCGGCCAAGCACAAGCTCGCGCATCCGATGGACATTCTGGGCCTCATCGATCCGTGACGGAGATGCCGTGATCGGCGGAGGTTCCGTTTCTCGCAGCCGTGCGGGGACGGTCTTTCTTGCGTCATTGCAGCCCCTTCCGGGAAAAGCAAAGAGAGCCGGGTTATCCGGCTCTCTTTGCTTTGTTACGGGGCATTTCGCGGCCTTCGGGCAAACAGGCGGATGAGCAGCGCGACGAGGAGAAGGAGGAGGCCGGCGATTCCCGTGACAAAGGGATAGAAGAGCGGAACGACGAGCGTCGGGTAGGCGTACATCACGTCGCTGTAAAAGCCGATGCCCATGGGGGAAGCGAAATTGGCCAGCATTTTTCGGTAAAGGGGTGTCGCCTGTTCGCCGTAACGGAACGTTTCCTCCGTGACGGTGCCGTCCCGCCCGACCAGCAGCAAGCGCCAGGCCAGCGCATCCTGCATCTGCGCCGCCGGCTTCGTTCCCGAAATGCGCTGGATGACGGCCATGACGCTGTCTTGCGTCCGGTTGTCGTACAATTCCACGAGTCTAAGGTAACCGTGATAACGGTTGGCGTCCCGGTATGCGGGCCGCACGACCACAGTTGCCGGATGGGAATAATCCGTGCCGTTGATCACCACGGCGACCGAACCTTCGCGCCACGTTTCCTCCGGTTCCGTGAAGGCATCGGAAAGGACGATTTCATTGCCGTAAAATTCGACGCGCGTCCCGTCATAGACGGGAAGCAGGTCGTAGCGGGCGTTGGCCGTCGTGCCGAGGACCATTTCACGAACATGCAAAAACAGCGGCCAGGCGGACAGGAGGAGCAGGATCAGACCGACAAACAGCAGCAAATGGGATCGGTTTCGTTTCATCTGGGACCTCGTTTCTCGGATTATCTCTGTCGGAGTTCGTGCAACTTCATTGTAGTGAAAGGACCGACTTTCGTAAACCGCACCGCGGCGGACCCGTTTGCAACCGTGCTTCCGTGCTAACGGAACTACAGGTCACTATTTGGCGATATTAGGCCGGATTCCGATTGTAAGGGAACTACAGGGCGTTATTTAGCTGAAATCGGGGGATATACGGCCAAATTTCATCGATGAGTGCCCTGTCGTTCCGTTAGCGCAAAAAGCCTGTCCATTTACCGCAAATAGTGCCCTGTCGTTCCGTTAGCGCCGCAGAGGGTCGCGTTCGTCAACCGTGATTCAGATGAAGCCGGAGGGAGCGAGTCGCGGTTACAGCCGCAAAGGCGAAAAATCGTGAAAGCAGCGCCCATCGCCCCGTCATTCCGTTGCGAATGCGGCAGAACAGGGCGGTCATCAACCGGCGGCTCGTCGGTCCGGCCGGAGCGGTCAGCGTGCTGGCCGGTTCTTTTACATGTACGAGACCGGCATGAACGAAGGGATGTTCGCCGTTGGGCTGTTTGCGTTACGTATTCGGCAATCCCCGCTCGCATCGGACAGGTCCGGACGCGCATAAACATGTCTCAACGGCACAAACCCGGAGGTTGATCACATGCCGGCGAAGGGGTGGAAAGGCGCGGGTCCGGCCCGCGTCAGGCGGCGAACCATCGCGCTCATCGTGCTGATCCTGTCCTTGGTGGTCATGGTGCAGACGTTCGTTTTGCTCGAACGAAACTTGCGGGAACCCCTCATGAACATCGCCGTGATGCGGGTCAAACAGAAGGCGACGGAAGCAATCAACCTGGCGATCAGCGAACGGATGGCCACGAAGGCCGGCGTGGACCGGCTCATCGAATGGCAACGGGATTCCCGGGGGAACATCAACGGCTTCATGCTGAACTATGCGGAACATATGAGAATTGCGGGGGAAACGGTGCAGATCGTGCAGGAAGCCCTGCGGGAGATGGAGCGCATGCCCGAGAACATTCCGCTCGGCCGGGCGCTCGACAGCGCCATCCTGTCCTCCTTCGGGCCGGATGTGCCGATCCGTTTTGAACCCGTGGGAGCGGTGAAAGTGGAACTCGGCACCCGCCGGCAAGAAGCCGGCATCAACATGTTGCTCGTGGAAGTGTACATCCGCGTGACGGCGGAGGTGATGATCATCGTGCCCTTCGATACGAAACCGGAAAAGGTCGAGACGGAAATTCCGATCTCCTACGTGCTGGTGGTCGGGGACGTGCCGATGTACTATTTCGATGCCAAAGGAAATCCGGCGGGAAATGCCGGTCCGCTGCCCCCCAACGTGTCCCTTCCCGTTCCCGAGCGGGCTCATGGCTTTGAGTTGGTTCCTCCGGTTTTGACGCCCGAATGATGAGAAAAACCGGCCCGTCATTTGCCGCGGAGCCGGTTTCGCTCTTCTTTTTCCCATTGCCGCAGTTTCGGATACGGATCGAACGACCAGTCGAAATAGCCGTTGTCCCGGTACAGGCCGTAGTGCAGGTGCGGCGGAAATTTGCCGCTCGTGCCTTGCCGTCCATAGCCGGAACTGCCGACCCAACCGATCACGTCGCCCGGTTTGACGACGCGGCCCACTTCGATCGATTGATGAAAACCGCTCAGGTGCGCATAATAATGGTAAACGTTGTGGATGCTGCGAATGCCGACCCGCCAGCCGCCGTACCGGTTCCAGCCTTTCACTTCCACGATGCCGTAACAGGTGCTGCGGACGGGAACGCCGTATCCGGCAAAAATGTCGGTTCCTTCGTGGATGCGGAGCCCGCCCCACCCCCGCTTGGCTCCCCAGGTGCTGCGATACGTGTAATGGGCATCAAGCGGCAGGGGGAAGACGTGTTCCTCCAGAGCCAGCGTGCCCAACGTTTCGTAAATTTGGACAAACTGCATGATCCGGTCGACGGCGCGGGAGTTGTGATACGTTTCCCACAGGGCGATGCGGAAATCGTCAGGGCCCGTGCCGAACTCGAGAAGCCGGCGGGCGAACGTGTACAGCACGTCCGCATCGTTCGACCGATCCGCCTTGCCGTCGCCGTCGCCGTCCAGCCCTGCGCCGCCGAAGAAGGCGATCGTGTCCGGGTCGGTGTCCGATTTGTCGGGATTCAGATCGCCGGCCCATTGCCGGTCGCTGTAATGGATCGCGATCAACCCTTCTTTCGCTTCGCGGGTTTTCAGATTGGCGCGGGTCATCGCCCGTTCGTATTGGTCGCAGGCGGCAAGATGCGTCCAGGGGATGCCGGTCAGGGCGCTCACGCCCTCAAGCAACGCCAGCCGGGCTTCGTGCGGCGAAACCGGGGACCCGGTTCCGGTATTGGCCCCTGCCGATCCGTCCGCATTGGCGCCGCCGGTTTCCGCACGGACGGGAAGCGTGAAAACCGCAAGCAATGCGATCGAAAGCAGGAACTGCTTCAACATCGCGAACAAGCCCCCAAGGCGGTGTTTTCCCTCATAGCTTGTTCAGTCGCGGTCAAAATATGTATTGTGCTATAATACACGTTGAGGTGATGGTCATCAAAACGACCGAACGCAAACCGGATTGGCTGAAAATCCGGTTGACCCGGGGCGAACAGTTCAAAGAACTGAAACAGTTGATGCGCGCGAAAGCGCTGCACACCGTTTGCGAGGAAGCGAAATGCCCCAACATCCACGAATGCTGGGCTAACCGGACGGCCACCTTCATGATCCTCGGCAACATCTGCACGCGCGCCTGCCGGTTTTGCGCCGTCACGACGGGCAAACCGACGGAGCTGGATTTGCAGGAGCCGGATCGCGTGGCGGATGCCGTCATCCGGATGGAGCTGAAACACGTCGTCATCACCTCGGTGGCCCGCGACGATTTGTCCGACGGAGGCGCAGCCGTCTTCGCGGAGACGATTCGCCGCGTGAAGCAAACTTCGCCGCTTTGCAGCGTGGAGGTGCTGATTCCGGATTTCAACGGGGAGGAAAAGCCGCTCGCCGTCGTCCTGGAGGCCGGCCCCCACGTGCTCAACCACAACCTTGAAACCGTCGAACGGCTGTCCGACCGCGTCCGCGCCAGGGCGAAGTACCGCCGTTCGCTGGAACTGCTCCGCCGATCCAAACGGCTTGCCCCTTCGATTCCGACGAAATCGGGCCTCATGGTCGGGCTCGGCGAATCGGCGGAAGAAGTGTTGCAGGCGATGGACGATTTGCGCGCCGCCGGCGTGGACATCCTGACGATCGGCCAATATTTGCAGCCGACGCGTCACCATCTCCGCGTCGAGAAATACTATACGCCGGAAGAATTCGAGCGCTTCAGGGAGGAAGGTTTGCGAAAGGGATTCCGTCATGTGGAATCCGGACCGCTCGTGCGCAGTTCCTACCATGCCAAGGAGCAATTGGAGGCAACGGGCGCAGGGCGGGAGCCTTCGGGCGGAGAACCGCTCCCGGCCGGGCATGAAGTGCCAATTTAGGGGGAAACGTTGGACATGATGCAGCAGAAAGAACGCACGTATCGGATCATCTACGAATACAAGGACGCCTGGAAGCCGGATTTGTTCCGCGAACGGTACAGCGAGGTGCTCGACCGGTACGACTACATCGTGGGCGACTGGGGATACAACCAGCTCAGGCTGAAAGGATTTTACCGGGATAACCACCCGAAGGCGACGAAGGAAACGAGCATCTCTTACTTGCAGGATTATTTGCAGGAATACTGCAATTTCGGATGCGCCTATTTCGTCATCGAGAAGGTGCAGCCGTCCGACCGGCTCAATCTGGACGTCAGCCGTTCCGAGTCGTCGATCACCATTACGGAATTGCCGTCGAGCGACCGCTATGCCGCATGGCAGGCCTTCCTGGAAAAATTGCAGGAAGAGCGCGAACAGCAGAAGGAAAACGGCGAGGACAACAAGGGGCGCCGCCCGTCCCGTTCCCAGGCCGGCCATAACGGCCAACCCGCCGGCGGGCGAAAAGGCGACGGCTTCGCCCAGGAGCGGCAGGAGGCGGGTTTCGGCCGCCAGCCGGGCTTCGGACGGCAACCGGGTGAACCGTTCGCCCCGAAACCGGCAAACGGAGGAGACGACCGGCAACGGCGGGGAGGCCGGACGGAGCGGGCGGAGACGGACGCCCGGCCGGAGAAGAGGCAGGCCGGCGACGCGCAGCACGACCGCCACGGCAAACGCCGCGGCGACGGGCAGATGAACGGCCGCGACGCGAACGGCCGAGATGCCTCCGTGCCGCGCGAGCATCATGGGGACGGCGGACAACCGATGCACCAGTCGGACCGGAACCGCAGCGGCCATGCCCAGTCCCAGGACCGGCAGGAGAACGGCGCCGCCGCGGGCGAAAACCGGAATGCGGGCAAGGGAGGCCACAAGCGTCCGTGGCACCGCCACCGGAAATTTCGCCATCAGGGCAAACCGGACAGGCCCCGCCAACAGACGGCGGACGGCAAAGCCCGGCCCGACGGGGGGGCCGGGGAACCGAAATGATCCGGCGCACGCCGCCGGTAACGGGAAGGGGCGACACGTTCGGATGCAACCGCTCAACATTTCGCTGGAAACCGCCAAAAAATTGGCCGAACAGCTGAACGTTCCGGTCGAACACGTGCTGCACATGCCGCGGTATATTCTGCTTGCCCGGCTGGCCGCGCTTGCCGGGAAAGACGGACCAGACGGGAATGCCGATCCCGGCGCGAACCGGGATGAGCACTCGGACGGCTGAAGAAGGCCGACGGCTGAAAGAATGGTAGGAACTGCGCACGATCGGACAACAAACGGCGCCCCGGGCTTGCATGAGCCCGGGGCGCCGTTGCGTTTAATCGGTTTGTTCCGGTTCTTCCGGCAATTCGCCCTGCTCCGCCAACATCTCTTCCCGAACGAGGGCCCATTGGTCGCGGGACGCCTTGATCATGCCGGCATCCATGATCCGCTTGTCGTTGACGACCCGCGAAAACCATCTGATCGCCTCGTTGTACTCCTTGAGACGGCGGTGCAAATCCCCGATGATGTACATCAGCCGTGCGTCGTTCACGTTGAGGGTTTCCGTTTCGAACACTTCGATGTAGGCCTCCAGGGCATACCGCAAAAACTTCTCTTCCTGCTCCCGGTCTCCCTTCTCACGGTAAAGCCAGGCGATATGGTGGAGGATGCCGGCAATGATCCGCGGCTTTTCTTCGGCCAGCTGGGCGCAGACGAGCGCCAGTTTGTACGTCTGGAGCGCCGTGTTCCAGTCCCGTTCCCCGGAAAAATCCCGCATGTTCCAGTTGGTGCTGATGCGCTCTTGAATTTGTTCCCGGATGCGCGGCGTCAGCTTGTTTTCAAAGTTTTCCGTGGTGGAAAAGCCGCAAATCGGACATACGCGCACCACGTAGTAATCCGGATTCACCCCCCGGTAACGGCCGTAGAAGTCGCTGTCCTTGTCGATCGGTTTCCGGAAGCTCGTTCTCACCCGGGACGTCTGAAATTCGTTTTTGCACATCGGACACGTCACGTTGATGTTGTACAGCGGTTCCACGTTTAGCCTGGATGAAGGCTGATTGAACATTCGGCTCGCTCCTTTTTCCCCACGGGTCGATCATCGGTTGACAAAATGATAGGCCGGCCCGCTCAGGCGTTCAAGGACGAGCTTTCGGAGGGAAGGTTCCATGCCGATCGCTTCCAATGCCTGCCGCATGCAATCCAGCCAGGCGTCGGCGCTTTCCTGTGTGATGGGGAAAGGCAGGTGCCGCGCACGCATCATCGGATGGCCGTACAGTTCGGAATAAAGCGGGGGTCCGCCGAGAAACTGGGTCAAAAAACGGCGTTGCTTCTCCATGGTCGGTCGCAAATCGTCCGGAAACAACGGTCCGATGACCGGATTTTGCTTCACGATCGGATAGAAGGCATCCACCAGCCGGCGCAGGGTGGCATCGCCGCCGATCGCTTCGTACAACGTTTGCCCATGATGCATGGTTGTCTGCTCCTGTCTTTCATGATTACGACTATTATAACATTGGCCGACATAGAAATGTAGCGAGGGGGGAGCGTGATGACACCGAAACATCCGGCCGCCCGCTTGCGTCGCGCCCTTGCGCTGGCGCCTCTCCTGTTGCTGGCCGTGCTGATGCCGCTTTATCCGGAGGAATCGCTGCGCGCGGCATTGCGCGGGACGGCCGTCTGGTGGGACGTGCTGTTTCCGGCCTTGTTCCCTTTTTTTGTGGTGACGGAATTGTTGCTCGGCTTCGGCATCGTCCATTTCCTGGGCACGTTGTTCGATCCGCTGATGCGCCCGGTGTTCAAGGTGCCCGGCTACGGCGGGTTCGTGATGGCGATGGGGTTCGCGTCCGGTTACCCGATCGGCGCGCGGCTGACCGCCGAATTGTGGAAGCAGCGCCTTGTGAATCGAGTGGAAGGGGAGCGCCTCGTGGCGTTCACCACCTCCTCGGATCCGGTTTTTTTGATCGGCGCCGTGTGCGTCGGCTTTTTCCATGATCCTTCGCTGGCCGTCGTGCTTGCCGCCGCGCATTACGGCGGGAGCTTGCTCGTCGGCATCGCCATGCGCCTGCACGGAAAGCGCGAGGCGGACAAGCCGTCCCGCCGGGTGGGGCGGGAGGACGGCAATGCCGCCTTCGGCGGTCGCGGGGAACCGGTCCTGAAACGGGCGCTGCGGGCCATGCACGATGCGAGATTGGCGGACGACCGCTCCCTGGGCGGCGTGTTGAAGGATGCCGTCAAGAACGGCCTGAAACTGGTGATGATGGTCGGTGCCATGGTGGTGTTTCTGTCCGTCGTGCTGGAGATGCTCGAGAGCGTACGCGCATTGTCGCTGCTGGAGGGGGCGGTGGCCGGGCTGCTGGCATTTGTCCGGTTGCCGGAATCGCTGTCCGCCGCTTTCGTCAACGGGTTGTTTGAAGTGACGCTGGGCGTCAGGGCCGCCGGAACGGCAGGGGAAGGCGCGGCGCTTGTCCATCGCGCGGCGGCGGCGGCGTTCCTCCTGTCCTGGGCGGGTTTGTCGGTGCACGCCCAAATCGCCAGCCTGCTGACGGAAACCGGCATCAGGTACCGCCCGTTCCTGCGCGCCCGTTTGATGCACGGAATCGTCTCGCTTGCGCTCGTGTACGTACTCTGGACGCCGCTGTCCGGCTTGCGGGAACGGGTTTCGGCTTCCGTTCCGGCGGTCGCCGCCGGCGATCCGATGCTGCTCACCGGCGGTTTCGGCGCATCTCTTGCCCTGTTCGCGGCCAGCATCGTGATCCTGCTCCTTCTGCGGGGGGCCCATCTATTGAGTTCCGCCATTGCATCGATTATGATGAAAAAAGAACAATGACAGAAACGGGGGAAGCCTGTTGAAATATGAAGTGCTGAGCCGGGGAGACGCCTTGTCCGGGGAACTGGCCGACCGTTTCCATCGTCTTGCCGGAGAGCGCGGATTGATCCGTTCGGCGACGGAGCCGGACGTGGTCGTTTCGATCGGCGGCGACGGCACCCTGTTGGAAGCGTTTCATCTGTTCCGTCCTTCGCTGGGGCGGGTCGCTTTCGTCGGCATTCACACGGGCCATCTCGGTTTTTTTGCCGATTGGCAGGCGGATGAACTGGAACAGCTGGTGGCCTGCATGGCGGACAGCAAGCCGGACGGGGAAACCCGCATCGTGCGTTACCCGCTGGTCAGCATGGAAATCCACCTGCAATCCGGTGAACGGATTGTCCATGAAGCGCTGAACGAAGTGACCGTCCGCCGCCGGGAAGGCACGCTGGTCGCCCGGGTGGATCTGAACGATCAGCTGTTCGAAATGTTCCGCGGCGACGGCTTTTGCATTTCATCGCCCATCGGCAGCACGGCCTACAACAAAAGCCTCGGCGGCGCGATCATCCATCCGACCCTCGAATCGATCCAGATTACGGAGATGGCTTCCATCAACAATCGGGTGTTTCGCACGCTCGGTTCGCCCATCATTTTGCCGAAACATCACGTGTGCGATATCGTCCCCAACCCCGGCCAAACGCTGGCGATCACGGTGGATCATCTCCACTTCCATCGGGACGACGTGGTCCGCATTCGCTGCAAAGTCAGCGACGGGAAGGTCTCGTTCATCCGCTACCGTCCGTTCCCGTTCTGGCAGCGGGTGCGGGAAGGGTTTATCCAGAACGGCAAAGAAGAGTGACGAAAGACAAGGAAAACCGCGGGTTTCGCGGGCATTCTCGCCCGCGGATCCCGCGGTTTTTGGCCTTGTGCATCCGTTTACATTTTGAAGACGGAAAGCGCCCTCTGCAGCTGGATGACGGTTTGTTGCATTTTTTCCGCCTGGGCCACCATCGCTTCGACGACGCCGATCTGTTCGATCATGGAAGCGGACACCTCTTCGGTACCGGCGGCGGACTCCTCCGTGATGGCGGAAATGTTCTCCATGGCCGCGGCGATCCGTTTGGCGCCTTCCAGCATCGTGTCGCTCTGCCTGCCGAAGGCGGCGATCTGGTCGGTGATGAAGGTGACGCTGTCCACGATTTCGCGGAACACGCGCTCCGTTTCACGAATCAGTTCATTTTGCGTGTCGACGATTTCCTTGTTGATTTCCATGTTTTCGATGGTGTGGCGGATGCCTTCTTCAATGCGCTTCACGAGCGCAAACACTTCTTTGGTGGATTGGCTGGATTCTTCCGCCAATTTGCGAACTTCCTGGGCGACGACGGCGAAGCCCCTGCCGTGTTCGCCCGCCCGCGCTGCTTCAATGGAGGCGTTCAGGGAAAGGAGGTTCGTCTGTTCGGCGATTTCCGAGATCGTTTTCGTGATTTTGCTGATGCCCTGGGTTTGCTTGTTCAGTTCTTCGATGGTGTGGGCGACGGCTTCCGTCGCCTCCACGTTTTTCCGCATGCCTTCGCTTTGCCGTTCCACGGCGCGCCGGCCGTTTTCCACGAGGCGGACGGTTTCTTCCGACCGGGCGTTCATGTCCCGCGTGGATTGGGCGTAGTCGGCAACCATCTGCTCGATTTGCTGGATGGAGGCGGACACGCTGATGACGTCTTCGGAAATTTGCGAGGCGCCCCTGGCCAGTTCGCCGGATGACTGGGTCACCTGGTCGAGCACGTCTTTCAGGCTCTGGTTGCGCAAATAAATATCACGGCTGGCATCGGATACCTGACGGGTAATGGTGTTCGTTTCACTGAGGACATCCCGCAGCTTGTCCATCATTTTGTTGAACGCATCGCCCAGCGAGCCCAGGGCGTCGTCGGAGACGACGTTCAGTTTTCCGGTGAAATCCCCTTTGGCCACGTTCAGGGCCACACGCGCCACGTCTTCCAGGGAACTGGTGAGCGATCTTTCCAGAAAGTTGATCAGCGGCCAAGCTCCGCCGGCCAGAACGAGAAGCACGATGGCACCGATGAGCGGATTGGCGCCGACAGCCAGGAGAATGATCGATACGACGATAAAGGCGATGATGATCGCGAAGCTGCCAATTCGCAATTTGTTGCGGAATGAAGCGTTGTGGAAGCGATCCATTCTGGCATCTCCTTTTCGACAAATTGGATGTCCCCATTATATCATCATGGCAAATTTCGGTCTAGAAAGAGCTTACATCGACAATTTTTAGAAAAGAAAAGCATCATTCGCCATCAAGATGGATAAAATGTAATAATATGTTGAAAATTCCATTAATTCTGACTATAATAGGTGTTGCCCATTTTTCATCCGACCCTGTCGATCACAAGCATGGACAAGGAAGGGGGGAAATGATGTACCTCGAACAGATCCCGCTTTCAAAACAGCTGGAGCTGGTCTTTCGCGCGTTGCGGCACGAACTGGCGCTTCTTGCTTCCGGCACGATCATCGTCCAGATCCGCAACAATCTCGTGGGGAAATTCGGCGTCAGATACGATCCGCCCGTGGATCGGAACGGCGGAATCGGCCTGCAAACCGGGCTCACGGAACAACATCAGGAAGAGCTGCGGGAAATCGGGCTGCGTTCCCTGCAGCGGAAACGGTGGACCCACGGTGAAATTCAGCTCAAGTTCACGCTGTTTGAGAACGGGCTGCAGGCCAGCGTCCAGATGGAGTCCAATTACAACATGAGCAACATCCTCGGCAAGCCGGCCCGGTGATCGTTTTGCCGGTTCGTTTGGAAGCGCTTGCCGCCGCACAAAGAGACGCTATCTATTCGGGACCGAAGAGATAGCGTCTTTTTTCGGGGTCATATCCGTTTTCGGTTCAGTCGAAGAGCGAGTGCATCGGTCGAAGCGTCTTATTTGAATTGTCCTGCCAGTTGTTGCTCCGCGATTTGCACGAGACGGCGGGTGATGTGACCTCCGATCGCCCCGGTGTCGCGGGTGGCCATGAAGCCCATGTAACCGTCCTTCGGAATTTGGATTCCCAGTTCTTGCGCCACTTCGTATTTCAGCTGATCAAGGGCGGCGGAAGCCTGGGGAACGACAAGAACGTTGCTGGAACGACTTTGGCCTTGTGCCATGTTGATCACCTCCGTTAGGTAGTATGAACCAAACTCGCAAATCTACGCGAATCGCGCATGGTAATTATCACCACGGAGGAACGGAACATTTGACAACGGAAAGGCGATCGGTATAATGATTGATTATCAAACAGCATACGGGCGATGAGAAGAAAGAGTAAGCGCCGATGCGGGCATCCAGAGAGCCGGTGGCGGGTGAAAACCGGTTGCGACGGCGGCGCCGAATGGGTCTTCGAGCTTTGCCGTGAACCCTCGTTCCCCCGAAGGCAAGTTTCGTGAAAATTCCGTCCGCGCATGGACGGGCGGGCAGCGGGGCAAGTAGCGGCAACGGGCGTTCCCCGTTACGGAACCAGGAGGCGGCTTCGCGCATCGGAACGCGAACCGCGAATGAGGGTGGCACCACGGCTTTCGTCCCTTGCGGGCGAAAGCCGTGTTTTGCTGTAACCGGACAATCGCGGGCTACGGAAACGCATAGCCCGGAATACGGATTTGGAGGGATCATGGCATGAAACGCGTACTTTCCGGCATTCAGCCGAGCGGCACCCTGACGTTGGGCAACTATGTCGGGGCGCTGAAAAATTTCGTCAAATTGCAGCATGAATGCGAATGTTATTTTTCCGTGGTTGACCTGCACGCCGTCACCGTGCCGCAGGAACCCGCCGCGCTGAGGGACCAGACGGAAGCGGTGGCCGCCCTGTTCATCGCGGCGGGCATCGATCCGGCCAAGGCGGTCGTTTTCGTGCAGTCCCATGTGTCCGCCCACGCGGAATTGGGCTGGCTGATGACCACCTTGGCGTACATGGGTGAACTGGAACGGATGACCCAGTTCAAAGACAAGTCCGCCGGCAAGGAATCCGTCGGCGCCGGCCTGTTCGTCTATCCGACGCTGATGGCGGCGGACATTCTGCTGTACAATGCCGATCTCGTCCCCGTCGGTGACGACCAGAAGCAGCATCTGGAGCTGACGAGGGATTTGGCCGGACGGTTCAACGCCCGGTTCGGCGAGCTGTTCACGATTCCGGAACCGTACATTCCTGAAGTGGGCGCCCGCATCATGTCGCTGGATGACGCGTCCAAGAAAATGAGCAAGAGCAATCCGAATCCGGCCAGCTACATTTCCCTGCTGGACGAACCCGACGCGATCCGCAAAAAAATATCCCGCGCCGTCACCGATTCGGGGCGGGAAATCCGGTACGATCCGAAGGAAAAGCCGGAAATCAGCAATCTGATGACCATTTATGCCAACTGCGCGGGACTTTCCCTTGCGGATATCGAGCGGAAATATGAGGGCGTGGGGTACGGTCCTTTCAAGAAAGATTTGGCCGAAGCCGTCGTATCCGTGCTGGAGCCCCTTCAGCAGAAGTACCGGGACATCCGGAGTTCCGGCGAGATCGGGCGCATCCTCGAGGAAGGCGCCGGAAAGGCGTCCGCCGTGGCCGAACGGACGCTGCGGCGCGCGAAGGAATTGATGGGCTTCCTGCTTCCCCGTTCGTGACGGAACGGGAAGACGCGGGCGCGTCAGGCGAACGGATACGCGTAGTTGAGCGGCTCGTCGAAGGTGATGTAGTCGAGGTTGACCATCAGGAGCAGGTAACGTTTGCCGTTGGCCGGATCGCTGATGATGATGTGATCGCGTCCGGCCGCCTCGAGGACGCCGCGAAAGATTTGGGCGTTCCAGCTGCTGTTGTTTTCGAAGGTCATGTAGACGGTGGCCGTCTTGCCGAGATTGAGCCGCAAAATGTTCTCAATGTAAGATTGCTCGACCGGCAGTTGACCGGCCGCCGGTGCGGTCACCGGCATGCCGGTTGCGGCGCCGGCCGGGATCGGCTGGAAAAACGGTTGACTGAACGGTTGACCGGTCGGTTGATTCATCATGTTCGTTTTCTCACTCCTTCCCCGCTAATATTGGTAAACGGATGAACAGTTTTCCGGCGTCGGTGCAAAGAAACAATGGGATTTGAACTTGCCGGCGAGCGGCTGGTTGTACCAGGCGGAGGGACAGTCGCCCGTCGGCCGGAAAAACCAGAGGGCATATTCCGCCGGGTGGGTTTTCTCGCCCCGGATGACCCGCCGGGCCAGGCGAATTTCCCTTTCCCTCGCCCGCTGGTAAAAATACCCTTTCTGGGTGGCTTCGAATCCTCCCGGCTGCTGGAACACCATCCGCTGGATGGAGCGGATGTCCCGAAAATCGAGGCAATCCGCCAGCACGCGGTTCACGCCGACATTGCCGACCATGAGCATGCCGAGCTCCCCCTCCCCTTCCGCTTCCGCCCGAATCAGCCTGGCCAGCAGTTTTTCGTCTTCCGAATTCGCCTTGATGACGGCCACGCGTCACGATCACTTCCTTTCCCGATATGGGCTGCCATCCATGATCAATGTATTGCCCGCATGGGCGCGGGGTGACGGTTGCGGTGAAGATTGGGCAACCGCACGGAGACCCGAATTATGACAATTTGTCGCACGCGTTGCCAATGCGGTGAACAATGGGCTATCATAAAGTAAGCTGACCGAGGAAGGGATTCAACAAGTGAACATGCAACCGACAACCGTCCCCCGGAATTCCATCGTCCGGGATTATGTGCAATTGACGAAGCCGGGCATCCTGCGATCGAATCTCATCGCGGCGTTCGCCGGCTTTTGGCTTGCAAGCCGCTGGCAAATCGACTGGCTGCTCATGGCCGTAACCCTGCTCGGCGCGACGCTGGTCATGGCTTCTTCCTGCGTGTTCAACAACCTGATCGACCGGGATTTGGACGCCAGGATGATCCGCACGAAAAAACGCGCGCTGCCGTCCGGACGCATCCCCGTCCGGCACGCGGTGACCTTTGGCGCCGTTCTTGGCCTCGCGGGCCTTCTCCTGCTCTTGTGGGTCAACGTGCCCGCCGCCTTGTTCGGCCTCTTTGGCATGTTTGTCTATATCGTGATCTATACCGCATGGCTGAAACGCCGGTCACCGCTCAGCACGTTCATGGGCGCGTTTTCCGGGGCCGTGCCGCCCGTCATCGGATACGTGGCGGTCACCGGTTCGATGGACATCGGCGGCTGGCTGCTCGCCCTCATCCTGTTTTTGTGGCAGCCGCCCCATTTCTGGGCGCTCGGCGTCATGCGCAAGGACGACTACCGGGAGGCCGGGTTCAAAATTTTGCCCGTCGTCCGGAGCGTCCGGCGCACCCAATGGCAGATGCTCCCGTATGTGGTGCTTCTTTTGCCCGCGTGCGTGCTGCTCACCTGGTACGGGTACACCGGCTATCTTTTTCTGGCGGTTTCGCTGCTGGTCGGCGTCGTCTGGCTGGCCGTGTGCATCCGAGGGCTCCTCGGCATGGACGAGTCCCGATGGGCGAAACAGGCGTTCCTGTTTTCCATTTATTATCTGATGATCATTTCGATTGCCATCGTGATCGACACGGCAAAAATCTAGGCGAAGGGAGCACGGCTTGGAACGTGCGGTGCATATCGGACAATCGGGAGGGAAGACGGCTGACATGAAAGGATTCGCGAAGCATTGGTTTACGGTGGCGCTGGTCGTTCTGGTGGCGGTCGTGGCGCTTTGGATTTGGCAGCCGTGGCCGGCCGGCGGAAAACTCGAAATGTTGGGCGAAGCGCCCGACTTTACGCTGGAATCGGCAGAAGGAAGGCAAGTTTCGTTGTCGGATTCAGTGGGCAAAGTCCGCCTCGTTTACTTTTTCTTCTCCCACTGCCCGGACATCTGCATTCCGACGACGGCCATGCTGTCCAAATTGCAGGAGGAGTTGAAGGAGCGCGGGTTGTTCGGCGACCGGGTGGTGCTCCACTCCATCTCGTTCGATCCGCAGCGCGACACGCGGGAGCGGTTGGAGCTGTTCGCCAACGGGTATCAGGCGGATTTTTCCGGATGGCATTTCCTGCGGGGCAATGACGAGCCGTCGGTGATCGACTTGGCGAAGCAGTACAACATTTCCGTCATCAATCTGAACAACGGCAACTACATGCACCAAAACTACTTCGTTCTCATCGACGGCAACGGACAAAAGCGGAAATATTACGACGCCAACGACATGGAGACGGTATTGTCGGGCGTGCTCGTGAAGGAAATGGCCGACGACATGGAGCGTCTGGCGAAGGAAGGTTGACGGCCTGACGGCCGATGCCGGGGAGATCGGCTGCGGCCGGCGGCGACCGGAGATGGCAGTCAATCAGGCAGAGGGTGAAACGCAGAGCGACGGCCCGTGCCGGTCCGGTCGGCCCGTGCGGGTCCGGACGGCCCCTGTGGGTCCGGACGGCCCCTGTGGGTCCGGACGGCCCCTGTGGGTCCGGATGGCCCCTGCGGGCACGGGAAGACCGGGACGCGCGGCAAAGCCGCATGGCAGATCCGGTCACGAAAAGTGTCCGTCCCGGTCCGGCAGCAAATATTGTTCCAGTCCGGCTTTGATCAGCTTTTCCGTCAGGCTTTCGTCCGGCGTGCCTTCCACGCCGGCGTAGCCTTTGGAAGTGTGCAAATGTTCCGCGTCGGGAAACGCGTCCCTCAGCAGGGCGCGTATTTTTTTGCCGCGAGCGTCATTGTCGGTCCAGATGTACACCGGACGATCGCCGACGAGCCGACGCAATTTGTCCAGCCGTTCTTCCCCTGGCGTGCCGAAGGTGCAGTGAATGTCGATCAATTCCGTATCGAGCAGGGCGGACAGCTTGAACTTGTCATTTTTCCCCTCAACGATGATGACGGGCTTCACCCTGATCACCTCAACAAATAACGCGTGATACGCTATAATGATGAAGAACAGTTATCCAAAGTGTACCCGAAGGCCGACCAGGAAAGCAACGGAGGGTTTGTCATGGAGCAGTGGATTGCATTTGCCCGAGACAATTGGCCGGTCATCGTGATCGCCGTCGTCGTCGCCATCGTGTTGATCCGAATCGTGAAAAGCGTGCTCAAATGGCTGCTCGTGCTGGTCATCGCCGCAGCCGTGCTCATTTACGGGTTCAACTATGCGCCGGAAGAACTGATGCAAGCCGGATCGATGCTCCGCGATGCGGTGGAGTCGACGAAGGAGAAGGCGATCGGCGCGGTGCTCGGCGAAACCGGGGAAGCCCGCTACGAAAAAACGGAAGACGGATTTCTCGTCGAGGGCGAGCGCTTTACCCTGAAGGGCAAAGACGGGGAAACCGGGCTCATTCTCGAGTATTTCGGACAGCAGTTCGTCGTCGAAATGAACGAGCAACTCCGCGCGTTTCTGGAAAAGGTGAAAGACCGCTCTTCGTGAAACGCGGCGGCAATCCGGCGCCGCATCCGGGGCGCCGTCCTATTTTCGGGACAGAAAGGCATGGAGACGGGACATGGCCGTACAGCTGGAAAACCAACAGGATGCCGCGCAACAGGAATCGGTACGGAAAAGGCATTTCGCCTTCCGCCTCAATCTGTTGTTTTTCGTGACCTTCGTTTTGTTTTCCATTTTGGTGGTCAATCTCGCTTATCTGCAGTTTGTCAAACACGAGGAGATGAAGGCGAGGGAGACGAGCATGGGCTCGTTTTCCACGCTCATCGCGCCGATCCGCGGCAACATTTTTGACCGGAACGAGTATCCGCTGGCCTACACCGAATCGACCCAGTCGCTGTTTTTCCGCTTTGAACCCGGCCAGGACAAGGATTATGTCGTGGAACTGGCCAAGCGGGTGGCGGAAGCGTTCGCCCGGTACGGCGATCCGGATGCCAAACCGATCACGGCGGAAGAAGTGATCAAGCGGATGGACGTCGGTTACGACCTGAACAAGGAACCGACGAAACAGCCGGGTCTCATCTCCCTGCCGAGGCGGATCAAGGAAGGTTTGTCGCAGCGGGAAATCGCGTATTTCCTTGAGCACAAGGACGAATTGCGCGGGCTGGAGATTACCGAGGAAAGCATCCGCAAATACGACACGAACACGATCGCTGTGCAGCTGATCGGCTACCTGCGCGAATTTTCGACGGCCAGCAACCAGACGGCATCGTACCTGAACCGCTACAAGGAGACGGGCGGCGAGTATTTGTTGGACGAGTATGTCGGCTTCGACGGCCTGGAGTTGATGTATCAGGACGTGCTGCGCGGCAAAAACGGACGAAAAAGATACCCGATCAACGCCCAGGGGCGCATCGTCGGCCAGGTGGAGATCGAATATCCGGAAAAGGGAAACAACCTGATTCTCTCCCTCGACAAAGACGTGCAGCTGGCGGCGGAAAATGCGATCATGGAGCATCTCGAGTGGCTGAAAAGCGAGGAGGGGAAAAAATACAACGAAAAAGGCACGGAAGCGGTGGCCGGTTATGCCGTCGCCATGGAGGTGGCCACCGGCCACGTGGTGGCGATGGCCAGCATCCCGGACTATGACCCGAACGTCTGGCGCGGCGGCATCTCGCAGGAAGAATACGCGGAAATCCAGTGGCGGATTGCCAACGGTACGATCCGCGAGCGGTATGCCGACTTGCCCGACGACGAGCGCGGGAAACATCCGACTTCGCTGGTGCCGCCCGGTTCTTCTCTCAAGCCGCTGACGGTGCTGGTCGGCCTGAACGAAGGATTGATCACGCCGAACGAACGTTTCAACGACACCGGCGTTTTCGTATACGGCCGGGACGAATCGAGAGTCCGCAACGCCGGCGGCCGGGCCTTCGGTTCGCTGAACGCCACGACCGCCATCAAAAACTCCTCCAACACGTACATGGCGGCAATGGTCGGCAACCGGCTGTACATGAGCAACAAATACGACAATTCCCTGGACGTGTGGGACAGCTATATGAAACAGTTCGGCCTCGGCGTCACGACGGGAAGCGGTCTGCCGGGGGAAAGCGCGGGCGACCCGTTCTACTACAAAACGGCCGAAACGAGCAGCAGGCAGGCGGCGCTCGTGTTTGCCTCCTTCGGCCAGCAGGGCCGCTATACGACGCTGCAACTGGCCCAGTACGCCACGATGCTGGCCAACCGGGGCAAACGGCTGCAGCCGCAATTCGTGCAAAAAATTACCGACTACGAAGGCAACGTGCTGGAGCAATTCAACGAGCCCGTCGTGCTCAATGAAGTCGACATTCCGGACGAGTACTGGGACGCCGTCATCAACGGCATGGAAAGCGGCGTGTCGTGGGCGTTCGATGGTTTTCCCTACAATTTCCGGCGCAAGACCGGCACGTCGGAATCCGACGTGGCCGGCAAGCGGGTGGAGAACGCGGTGTTCATCGCCTTCGCTCCCGCGGAAAATCCGAAACTGGCCGTAGCGGTGGTCGTGCCGGAGGGCGGATTCGGAGGCTGGGGCGCGGCGCCGATCGCACGGAAAATTTTTGACGCCTACGACGAGAAAATCGGACTTGTGGACCGGACGCCGGACGGGGAATGACCCGTGCGGCGGACGGAACGGATGAAACCGGCGGCAGGTTGAGCGGACGGCTGCGACATTCGCGGCGGCATGCGGCGAAACCGGCGGCGATGGACGAAGGAGCGTGGCAATGACGATAAAACTGTTGGCATTGGACATGGACGGCACGCTGCTGAACGAAAACAAGGACATTTCGGCGGAAAACCGGCGCTGGATTCGCAAGGCGAGAGAGGCCGGCGTGGTCGTTTGCCTGGCCACCGGCCGCGGCCGCCGGAGCCTTCTCCCCTATTACGAACAGCTCGGACTCTCCGGCGCTCCCTTCGTGGCCGTGAACGGCGGAGAAGTGTGGCAGGACGAAGAGCGGCTTCTCCGGCGCACGCCGCTGGACCTGTCGTTGAATTGTCCTTTGGCGGAAATTGCGAAAGAAGCTGGCGCCTGGTTTTGGGCGTACGGACTTGACGGATATTTGACGAAGGACAATTGGGAACCCGGGTTCGAGCGGGAAACGTGGCTGAAGTTCGGGATTTACACGGAGGACCGGGTTGCCCTCGCCCGGGCGAAAGAAGCAGTCGCCCGGCTCGGTGAACTGGAAATCACCAATTCCGACCCGAACAACCTGGAAGTCAATCCCCCCGGCGTCACGAAGGCGAGCGGCCTGGCGGAGGTGTGCCGCCTGCTCGGCATCAGCATGGAAGAAACGGCGGCCGTCGGCGACAGCCTCAACGACCTGCCCATGATTCGCGAAGCCGGAATCGGCGTCGCCATGGGCAACGCTCAACGCGCAGTCAAAGAGGCGGCGGATGCGGTGGTGGCCACCAACGAAGAAGACGGCGTGGCGGAAGTCATCCGCCGGTTCGTGTTCGGGGAGGCGGCGAAGTGAAGCGGGATTCGCTGCTCAAGGGCACGCTCATTTTGGCGCTCGCCGCATTGATCGCCCGTGTCATCGGCGTGCTGCAGAAAGTGCCGCTTGTGTACTTGCTGGGCGACGCGGGCATGGCTTCCTTCGGCATCGCCTACAATTTGTATTTTTTGTTGCTCACCGTATCCACTGTCGGCATTCCCAGCGCCCTGAGCAAACTCGTCTCCGAGCGGGCGGACACCGGCGGCATGGCGGAAGCCCGGCAAATTTACCGGGCTTCCCTCGCGTTCGCCGCCGTCGCCGGCTTGGTGTTGACGGCGCTCGTGATCGTGTTTGCTCCCCAGTACGCGGCGTTGGCGGACGATCCGGAGGCGGTGCCGGCCATCCGGGCCCTGGCGCCGGCTCTGCTCCTGTTCCCCATGATCGCCATGATGCGGGGATATTATCAGGGGCTGCGGTTCATGACGCCCAACGGGCTGTCGCAAATCGTGGAGCAGATCATGCGGGTTGGCACGGCGGTGCTCCTCGCCTGGCTGCTGTTGGAGTGGGGCTTCTCCCGTCCCGTGGCCGTCGCCGGAGCCTCCTTCGGCGGCGTGATGGGGAGCATCGGGGCGATGGCCGTTCTCGTCTGGTTCGCCTGGCGCATCCGGAAATCCGGCGAATACGCCGGCAGCGGCGCTGACCGGGAAAAGCCCGCGCGGACCATCGGCCAAATCTACAAGCTCATCTTCACTTATTCCATCCCGATCATTCTCGGCTCGCTGGCGGTGCCGATCATCAATTTCATCGACTCTTCGACGGTCATCCCGCTTCTCAAGGGCATGATGGGGTATGACTCTGCGAAGGAAACCCTTGGGATTTTGACCGGGAGGGCCCAATCGGTGGCGGGCATCCCCGTCATCCTGGCCATCGCCGTCAGCCAGACGGCGCTGCCGGTTATTTCTTCCGCTTTCGCCAGGGGAGACCGGGCGGAAGTCGAACGCCGCGCCTCCCAGGCGATGTGGCTGTCGACGGTGTTCGGGGCGTGGCTCGTGCTCGTCATCGCCGTATCCGCAAAACCGCTCAACGGGTTCGTGTTCGGCGACGTGAAGGGCACCCACGTCATCATCCTGCTCACCTTCGCTTCCATGTTGCAAGTCGCCATGATGACCGGCAACTCCATCCTGAACGGGCTCGGCAAGCTGAAACGGGCGGCCGCGCACGTGTACGTCGGCATCGCCGTGAAGCTGGCCGCCACCTTCCTGCTCACCTGGTGGCTCGGCATCGGGGGCGCCATCGCCTCCACCATGCTTTGCTTCCTGGTCATCGCGCTGCTCAACCACCGTATGATCCGCCGCGACATCCGGCTGAACGTGCTGGGAGGGCGCCGGCTGCAGTTTCTGGCGGCCGTTGCGGCTACCGGGCTGGCCGGCTGGGGCACCCTGATGTTGTGTGAACGCTGGGTGGTCGGACTGGGCGGTCCGAGAATCGATTTCTTTTTTCAAACGGCGATCACCGCTTCGGTAACGGGAGGGCTGTACGTCGTATTGCTGTTCGCCTTCGGCGTCGTCGGAGAGCGGGAGGCCTCCATCCTGCCGGGTCGGTTCGGCAAATGGGCGTCCCGTTTCGTTCGTTCATGATTGTGTCAAAAATCACCGGATACAGGGTGGAGGAAATCACTGACCGAAAGGAGAAGTGGAACATGCGAAAATTGCACGCGGTCGAGCAGGTCAAAGAAGCGACCGGGGCGCCGAAGCCTTGCGTGCTGGTGTTCAAGGCCGAGTGGTGCGGGGATTGCCGGTTCATCGAACCGTTCATGCCCGAGGTGGAGGCTGCCTACGCCGATGAACTGGATTTTTGCGAGGTCGATCGGGATGAACTGCCGAAACTCGCGGAAGAGCTCGGCATCCTCGGCATTCCCAGCTTCGTCGTGTTCAAGGAAGGCCGAGAAGTGGTCCGCTTCGTCAGCAAACTGCGCAAAACGAGGGAGGAAATCGAGGCGTTCCTCGACCGGGCCGTGCAGGTGGCAAAAGCGCTCCCGCCGGCGACGGGAGGCTGAAGCGAGGCATCACGTATTATTCTGAGAGGTGGAAAACATTGCGTCAAAAATCGTTGGCTTCTCTTGCCCTCATCACTTGCATCGGCATGTTTGTCGTGCTGGTTGCCGGCGTGCTGGTCACCCGCCTGGACGCGGGTCGCGGATGCGGCGACGACTGGCCGTTGTGCAACGGCAAATTCGTACCGGCCTATACACTGGAATCGATGGTCGAATACAGCCACCGTTTCATCACCGGCATCGAGGGCATCCTCGTTCTGGTCACGTTCATTCTCGTGTTGAGGAAATACGGGGGAAGAAGCGAACATTTTCTCTATGTGGCGGGAACGGCGTTTTTCACGGTGCTTCAGGCAATTTTGGGGGCGATGGCCGTCAAATGGGAACAGTCCGACGCCGTCATGGCGCTCCATTTTGGCATTTCCCTGCTGGCGTTCACCTTCGCGCTCCTCACTTGGCTGCGCATTCGCCGTACGGATGAGGTGAAGGATGCAGGCAGGGCCGGCAAAGGCTTTCGCCGGCTCGTCTGGTTCACCACGTTTTACGCCTATGTGGTGGTTTATACGGGCGCTTACGTGAAACATACGGATTCCCAGGGCGGGTGCGGTACCGACTGGCCGCTCTGCAACGGTCAGGTGATCCCGGGGCTGTCCGGGGCGGAGGGCATCGCCTTCGGCCACCGGATCGCATCGCTTCTTATCCTTGTGCTCGTCATCTGGCTGTTCGTCAAAAGCCGCCGCGAACTGCCCGCATCGAGCGGATTGCGCAAGCAGGCGTGGGCTGCCCTGCTGTTTACGGTGCTGCAAATCATCGGCGGCGCTTTCGTCGTGTTTTCCCTGTCGGATGTCAACCTGTACGTGTTTGCCGGATTGTTCCACACCTCCGTCATCGCCGCCCTGTACGGCGTGCTGGGGTACATGAGCATCCGCGCATGGCAACTGCGCGATGGCAGGTGACGGCATGATTGTTTCCCTGTTCACCGACGAGCCTTACAAACCGTCCGCGGATTTGCAGCAGGCCCGGGAAGCCGTTGCGGGGTTTTGCTCAACCCTTCGTCAACGATACACCGGCGGGTCGGTGGAAGCCAGGTGGATCCGCCTTGACCTGTGGGCAAGCGGGCTCAATACCGCCATGGCGGAACTGGACGAAAGCGCCTGGCTGGCCTCGCGTTTCGCCGCCGGTTTGGCGTACCGCCATGAGGAAGACATGCCGGAAGAAGACCGGCGCAACTATTACCGGCATCTCTATTTTTACAAGGATTCGATCGTCCGGTTGTTTTCCGTGCTGGACAAAACCGGCTATTTTCTGGACACGATGTTTGATCTGAACACAGGCAAGGTGAAGGCGAAATTTTCATATTTCACCGTGCTCCGCGAATTGCGCCGGCGCGACGTTCACCCCGAGCTGGAAAGACGGCTTGTCCAAATCAAACAGGAGCACCGGGATCCGATGGACCGGCTCAGGCGCAAGCGGAATTTGGAAATCCACGCGATGAACGTGGAATTGATCGATGATGTTTGGCAGAAACGGCAACGGTTTGCCGACCGCCGGCTCATCGAACCGCTGCAGGAAAACCTGCGCGATCTGGAACAGGGATTGCGGATGGCAGGCCGCTCCCTGCTGACGATCTTCCGTTACTGCGCGAAAACGTTGCGCTGACGGACGACCGGGAGGGATCGATTTGTCGGGAACACGAACGGTGCTGATCACGGGCGGCGCCCGCGGGCTTGGCCGTCATCTCGCCAGTACGCTGGCGGAGCGGGGGTTTCGCATCGCTTTCAGTTACCTTAGCAGCAGGCGGGAAGCCGAAGAGCTGACGGAAAAGCTGCGCGCCGCCGGCGCCGAAGCGATGGCCGTGCAGGCGGACATGACGGACGCCGCCGCCATCAGGGGGCTGGTCGAGCGCGTCGAAGACCGGTTCGGCGGCATCGATGCGCTGATCAACAACGCCGGGCCGTTCGTCCGGGAGCGCCGCCGGATGGCGGATTACCGGCCGGAGGACATCCGGTATTTGCTTGACGCCAATCTTTGGTCGGCGATCGAACTGGATCGGCTGGTCATTCCCGGCATGCGCAGCCGCGGATATGGGCGGATCATCCATTTCGGTTACGCCGGGGCGGCGGAGTCCCGCGGCTGGCCACAACGGGCGGTGTATGCGGCGGCGAAGGCCGGCCTCGTTTCCCTGACCAAATCGCTGGCCGTCGAGGAGGCGCCCTACGGCATCACCGTCAACATGATCAGTCCCGGCGACATCAAGGGCGACAACAAGGAAAAGCGGATCGCGGACGTATCCGGACTCACCGATCCGGAATCGCCGCGGCTTCGTCCCGGAGCGGGGGAGGACATTGCCCGCGTCGTCGCCTTTCTGCTGGACGAGCAATCCGATTTCATTACGGGCGCCGTCATCGACGTGACCGGGGGCATGGATCCGATCCGCAACTGGCCGCTGAAGGAATGAGATATGCAGCGGAGGCCATGATGATCCCGGTTCGCGGTAGAAATAAGGGAAGAAACTTCCGCTAAATGCGCCAAGTGCAGGTGTCCGGGGGCAAATAAAGGAAGAAACTTCCGCTAAATGCGCCAAATGCGGGCGCCCGGGGGCAAACAAGGGACAAAACTTCCCTTGACCGGATCAACCGAATAAAAACAGCCGTGTCCGGACTCGCAAAGTCCGTGCACGGCTGTTTTGATTTTGGAAACGGCCGCCTTGTCCGGGCGTTGGCCATTTTCGGAAATCAGAATACTTGAACGACTTCCTGCACGCCTTCCACTTCTTCGACCAGGGCCCGCTCAATGCCCGCTTTCAGCGTAATCGTCGAGCTCGGGCAGGTGCCGCAGGCACCCATCAAACGCAGTTTGACGATCCCGTCCTCCACGTCGACAAGTTCCACGTCCCCGCCGTCGCGTTGCAGGAACGGGCGAAGTTTATCTATGACCTCGAGGACTTCATCGTACATTTGGGCGTCCGTACGTTCGCTCATTGTGCATCGGCTCCTTTCGCAACTTGATTTGGTATACAATTTATTATATACGAATGAGAAGCATTTTCATAGGGGCGTCACGGCGTTCCGGCCAGCAATTTTTGCACGAAGGCGATGGCGTTGTCCAGTCTTTCGGTGTCATAACGAATGCCGATGATCCGTTCCCCCTTGTCGATGATGCCCCATTTGGCAAACAGCGGGCTGGCGCTCACGTCGATGCCGTACACATGGGGCGCGTCATCGGAGTCCGCCTGGCCGCGAACGAGGGAACCGGCCGGAAACTTGTCGGCGAGATCGTCCAGCGGCAGGAACGCGGACTGGAACATGAGCGATTCGAAGTTGAACGGGTCGGTGACGTACAGATCCGGCCGCTCGCTCATGATCGTGATGACGTTTTTCTGGAGGGCGGCTACTTCAAACGGGTCCCGTGGATTTTCGGGCGCGTAGGAAATCAGGGCGTCCACCCGCTGCCACTCCGGAAAATCGGCCAGCATGCGTTCGGGCAATTCATGTTCGTTGTCATGGAAAAACTCCCCGACAAACAAGGCATACACGTCGATCGGCGGACGGTTCGCTTCCGCGATGCGCATTGCCCGCTGGTTCAGCACGGTGTTCAGGATCACGCCGGCCAAAATCAGCACGATGGCGGACACGATCACATGCGTCCGGTATTTGACCCAGAAGTCGGCCATTTTCCGTTTGAAGACGGAGTCGCCGTAATACATCTGCTCGAGTTCCCGCACCTTGCTTTCGCGCATCGCCTCGATGATCGTTTTGTACGCGCGGCTGACTGCCTCCTCATCAACGGCTTGGCCGGTTTTCACTTTTTTCAGCAAAAGGAAATAACGTTCCTCGATCTCTTCGCGGGATGCGTCCACCGGCAGCCCGAGCGTTTCGTACGCTTGTTGCAAAAGGGATCGCGCATCCTGATCTGCCAACGTCGGTCCTCCCTTCCCGTGATGCAAACGACGCCGGAGGCCGGCCTGCGGACCGCCGCGTGTTGCGCTGCGCGACGCGTTACAGGCATAGCCGCCGGGTTGATGAATACTAATATTATAAACCGCCGCGGGAAGCCGGGGCAACTTGCCCTGTCTTGTTCCCTGCCGGGTTGCGGGGATTTGACGGCTTGCCGGCAGGGCGGGATTGGCCGGAGCGGGAGAGGAAAGATCGGGGATCATGGTGAACGAGCAGAGCAGCAGGGAAGCAATCGCGCGGCAAATTGAAGCGATTCGCCGTCTGATGATGGAGCTTGGCGTCGCGTACGGGCTGGCCGACCAGCGGGTGCTGTCCGCCAGCAGGGAACTGGACGCGCTCATCGTCTGCTATCACCGGCTGGCAAAAGGTTGATTACGGCCAACTTGTATCGGCCCTTGAGAGAAGCAAACAATGTCGCTATACTAAAGAAAGAATCGATTCAAAGAAGGAGGGACCGGCGATGATTTCAATCAGCCCGACGGCCGGCACCAGAATCAAGGACATGTTGGCGGAGGAACGGGAGCAAAACCCGAATCTGTTTTTGCGCATCGGCGTGCTGGAGGGAGGCTGCAGCGGGTTCTCCTACAGCATGGGTTTCGATGACGAGCAGACGAGTGAAGATCACGTTTTTGACATCGACGGGCTCAAAGTGGTGGTGGACAATGCCAGCAGCCGTTTTCTGAACGGAGCGGAAATCGACTACTGGGAATCCGAGATGGGCGGAGGATTCACCATCCACAATCCGAACGCCATCGCCTCTTGCGGCTGCGGCCATTCGTTCCGCACGCGGGATGAAGCCGGAACGCCGAGCGAATGCTGACATGAACATCCGCGTGACGCTGAAACTGTCCGACGGCCATGCGCTTTCCGATACGTTGGTCATTGCGGAGCACAAGCTTGGCGAATTGACGGACGAAGAAATCGAGGCGGCCATCGAGCGGAACATCCGCACCTGGGTGGATCGTCATGTCACCGTCGAATGGGAAGCCGAAGAGGAAACGTGACAAAGAAAGGCCGGCATGGATGCCGGCCTTTCGTGCTGTTCGGAATGCGCGTTTCAGAAAGCCATGTTGCTGCTGTGACCCGGGGACAGTTTGGCGTCGGGATCGATGTACACCTTGGCGTTGTTGACCGCCGTCGGCGCCTCGCCGAATCCGACGGTAATCAATTTCAGTTTGCCGGGGTAGGTGGTGATGTCCCCGGCGGCAAAGATGCCGGGGACCGACGTCTCCATCCTCGTATCGACCTTGATGGAGCCGTTTTCGATGTCCAGCCCCCAGTCGCTGATCGGGCCGAGGGACGAGACGAAGCCAAAGCTGACGATGAGCGCGTCGGCCGCGAGTTCCTCCGTTTGCCCGGTTTTTTTGTCCGTGACGGTGATCCGTTCGATCCGGTCACCGCCGGCAAGCGCGGTAATTTCCGCCGGCGTCACGATGCGGACGCTGGATTTTTTCAGCTGCTCGACGCTGTGTTCGTGGGCGCGGAATTTGTCTCGGCGGTGCACGATGGTGACGCTCTTGGCCACCGGTTCCAGCATGAGCGACCAGTCCACGGCGGAATCGCCGCCTCCCGTGATGACCACGTCCTGGCCTTGGAACCGATTCATGTCGTTGACGAAATAATAAAGGTTGGTGTTTTCAAACCGGCCGGCTTCCTCCAGTTCCAGCCGGCGGGGTTCGAAGGCGCCGACGCCGGCGGTGATGATGACCGCCTTGCTGTAATGGACGCCTTTGTCCGTCACGATTTCAAAATCGCGTTCGCCTCGTTTGTTGACTTCGAGCACCTTTTCTCCGAGGCGGATGTCAATCGGAAACCGCTCCATCTGTTCCCGCAGCCGGTCCACCAGTTCTTTGGCGCGAACTTGCGGAAATCCGGCCACATCATAGATGAATTTTTCGGGATACAGCGCGGAAAGTTGGCCGCCGAGTTCGGGCATGCTCTCGATCAGCTTGCAGGACGTTTGGCGCATGCCGGCATAGAAGGCGGCAAACATGCCCGCCGGCCCCCCGCCAATGATCAAGATGTCGGTTGCGCTGAACGTTGTTGCGGAATTTGACAAGGATCGACACTCCTTAGATGAAGTTCACGTTTTGATATGGGTTGTGTGTATGTGCGGGTTCATCCACTACTAATAATAGTCCTGAGGTGAAAATAAATCCAGCAGGGGGTTGAAAATCGTCGGAAAGTTTTCACGAAAAGACGAGGCCATGCTTGAATTTTGACCGATTCCATTATATGATTTCATTTAGGTTTATCGGATAGAGAAAGTGCCGCTGACATGCTGCACAATGTTGTAACTTTTTTCACATTTCCTACGGCCGTGTCAAGCGGCATACAGAGATTCATTTCGGAAAGGAACAGCGACATGAGCAGAATACCGCGAATCGTCATCCTGGGAGCAGGCTACGGAGGAATCATGGCGGCCACGAGGCTTCAGAAGGAGCTGAACTACAACGAAGCCGACGTGACGCTGGTAAACAAGCACGATTACCATTATTTGACCACGCACTTGCACATGCCTGCGGCGGGAACGGAATCCGCGAAGCATGTGAAAATCAATATACTGTCGTTGATTGACGAATTCAAGATCGACTTTGTCAAATCGACGGTTTTGCAAATCAAACCGAACGAACAGAAAGTCATTTTGTCCGACGGCACGCTGTCTTATGACTACCTCGTGATCGGGCTCGGCGGCGAGACGGAAACGTTCGGCATTCCCGGCCTGAAGGAATACGCGCTGAACATTCGCAGCGTCAACACCGTCAACCTGATCCGCGAACACATCGAGTACATGTTTGCCCGTTACAAAGGCGAACCGAACCGGACGGACTACCTGACGTTCGTCGTGGGCGGCGCCGGCTTCACCGGCATCGAATTCGTCGGCGAACTGGTCGATCGCATGCCGAAGCTGTGCAAACAGTTCAACGTGGATCCGTCCTTGGTGAAAATCTACAACGTGGAAGCGGCTCCGACCGCGTTGCCGGGCTTCGATCCTTCCCTGGTGGAGTACGCCATGGAATCGCTGAAGCGGCGCGGCGTCATCTTCAAGCTTGGCCTGCCGGTCAAGGAGTGCACCCCGGAAGGCGTTCTGCTGTCGAACGGGGAATTCATCAAATCGCAAACGGTCGTCTGGACCGGCGGCGTGCGGGGCAACCGGCTCGTGGAAGAAGCCGGTTTTGAAACGAGCCGCGGACGCGTGATGGTCGATCCGTATCTCCGCACGAAGGAGAAGGACAACGTCTACGTCGTCGGCGATTGCGCCATCGTGCTCAATCCGGAAGGACGCCCGTATCCGCCGTCCGCACAAATCGCCATGCAACAGGGCGAGGCCGTGGCGGCCAACCTGGTCAGCGTCATCCGGGGCGAAAAACAGAAGGAATTCGTTCCCAACCTGAAAGGGACGATCGCTTCCCTCGGCAGACGCGACGGCATCGGCATCGTGTTCAAATACAAAGTCAGGGGATTTGCCGCCATCCTGATGAAGAAAGTCACCGACCTGCGCTATCTGTACCTGCTTGGCGGCATTCCCCTCGTGTTGCGCAAAGGCCGGCTGTAAAAACAGCCGACGGGAAAGGGGCGAGCCGGCATGCGGCATTGCAGCGTCCAGGTGAGAGGGCTTTTGACCCGTGACGAACTGGACCGTTACAACGCCCTGATGGACGTGGGCCAATACCTGGAGCGGGAGCGCCGGTATGATCTGGCCTACACCATCCAGCGGGAAATCGATTTGCTCATCCAGCCCGCCATCGAACGGCTGAAGGAGAAGAGCCGCGAGCGGGACCGGATGACGGAAGCGTACTTGAACAGCAAAGAAGCAAATCCGGAATCCTGACATCCGATGCGCGAAATCGGAATCCGGATTTGGGCGCAAGGCCGCCCCGATGTCATGCAAAGACACGGGGCGGCTTTTTTGCTGCATGTCCGTTTCGCGGCTGCCGAACCCCCGGGAGACAAGCGCCTTTCGGCGTTCTTTCGGCCCGTTCTCATGCATCATTTCCATAGCCCGTTCCCATCCGTTTCTTCGTATAGGTTCCATTGGGCGGCCATATACTGTGAATGAACAGGAAAGGAGCATGCCCATGGCTTCCCGTTTGACGATTGTGTGCAGTGACGAGGCGGAGGCGGAAACGCTTTGCGCCCTGTTGGACAGCCGTCTGGAAGAAGGCGGCCGGCGCGGGATATGCAGGCTGACGCGCTGCCGGCACGTCGTGGAAGCCGGCGGGCGGGAAGACGGACAGCCGGATCCGCCGCCGGAGACGGATCGGGCCTTGACCCAGGCGGCTGCCGAAGCGGTGGCGGCGCTCATCGTCGGGCATCTGGAACCCCGGCTCGTCACCCGCGCGATCGTTGGACGGGTGATGGACATGTGCCCCGAGGAACTGGAAGATGTGAAAGGGATCTGCTTCCGCATGCTGAACGGACCGGAGAACGCCGGTCCGGGCGACGGCGGGGACTCTCCCGCGGCCGTACGCCGGGCAAACCTGGTCCGCCGGATCGCTTCCCATTTCCGGGAGTGTACGCATCTGGACGTGGGCGGGTTTCTCCGGTTCCGGCTGGCGGATTACCGGGAATACTTGGCCGACACGGTGAATTTGGCCCTGGAGGAATATGCGGCCGACCGCCAATACCGCGAATTCATTTCGTTGCTCCAATATTTTGTGCACTTCCAGGAAGCGAAAATTCCCCGGGCGAACGTCATCCATTGCGGCGGAAACCGATACGCGATGCTGGATCACCGCATGCAGCCGCTCAAATGGAGCGGCGGCGACGCCGTAACCGTCGAGAAGGTGGACCGGGAACTGAACTGCGAGGACATGATCGTCAGCACCCTCATCGCCGCTTCACCGGAACACATCATCATTCATACCCGGGAACCGGACACGCCGTCCATCCGGACGATCCGGCAAATTTTCGAAGGACGCACGACGCTGTGTGCCCGTTGCAGCGTGTGCGAATCGGTGACGGAGCGGGAAGGGGAAATTCGACGGACTTGACAGCCGGGAATCGGCGTGCGTATAATATCGCATATCATGGCGGAGCGGACCCGACGGTCCGCAAAGCAAGGCAACAGGATACTGGTACCAAAAGCCGTGACCAAAGACACCGGTCACCGGTAACGAACGGCCCAGAGAGGGGAACCGCAGGCTGAAAGTTCCCCACGCTTCCCCGGTGATCAACCCCTTTGCAGCTGCAGCATGGAACGCCTCGCCCTGCGTGCGGGCAAGTATATGCTGCCGGGTCATCCCGTTATCGATGATTCGAGGATTTCGTCGCACAACCGGCGGAATCGAATAAGGGTGGAACCACGAACGCGCGATCGTCCCTTGGGGATGCGCGCGTTTTTTGATTTTCAGAAGGAGGGATCCCCATGCCGAACATCAACATTACGCTTCCGGACGGCGCCGTCCGCCAGGTGGAGGCGGGTACGACGCTGGAGCAAATCGCCGCATCGATCAGCCCGGGGCTCCGCAAGGCGGCCGTGGCGGGCAAAATCGACGGCAAACTGACGGACCTCGCTGCACAGGTCCGTGCGGATGCCGCCATTGAAATTGTCACGCCCGACAGCAAGGAAGGGCTGGAGGTCATTCGCCACAGCACCGCCCACCTGATGGCCCAGGCGCTCAAACGGATTTACGGGGAACGCCGGGTGAAATTGGGCATCGGGCCGGTCATCGAAGACGGCTTCTACTACGACATCGACCTGGACGTGTCCATCACGCCGGAAGACTTGCCCGTCATCGAAAAAGAAATGGAAAAGATCGTGCAGGAAAACCTGCCCATTCGCCGGCGCGAAGTGAGCCGGGAGGAGGCGACGCGCATCTATCGGGAGCTGGATGACCCGCTGAAACTCGAGCTGATCGCCGAGTTGCCCGATGACGCGGTCATTTCCATTTACGACCAGGGTGAGTTTTTTGACTTGTGCCGCGGGCCGCACGTGCCGTCCACCGGCAAGCTCAAAGTGTTCAAACTGCTCAGCGTGGCCGGTGCCTATTGGCGCGGAGACGCGAAAAACAAAATGTTGCAGCGCATTTACGGCACGGCTTTCACGAGCAAGGCGGACCTGGAGGAACATCTGCACCTGCTCGAGGAAGCGAAAAAACGCGACCACCGGAAGCTCGGCCGGGAGCTGAAAATGTTTACCTTCTCCCGCGAAGTCGGGCAAGGGCTGCCGCTTTGGTTGCCGAACGGGGCCAAACTGCGCAGGACGCTGGAGCGCTACATCGTCGATCTGGAGGAAAGTCTTGGCTACACCCACGTGTACACGCCGGTGCTCGCCAACGCGGATTTGTACAAAATTTCCGGCCACTGGGACCACTACCAGGAAGACATGTTCCCGACGATGGTGATGGACAACGAGGAGCTGGTGCTCCGTCCGATGAACTGTCCGCACCACATGATGATCTACAAGAGCGAGATGCACAGTTACCGGGATCTTCCGATTCGCATCGCCGAGCTCGGCACGATGCACCGTTACGAAATGTCCGGCGCCCTGACGGGCTTGCACCGGGTGCGCGCCATGACGCTGAATGACGCCCACATTTTCTGCCGTCCGGACCAGATCAAGGACGAATTCACCCGGGTCGTCAACCTGATTCGCCGGGTGTACGAAGACCTCGGCATCAAGGAATACCGGTTCCGCCTGTCGTACCGCGACCCGCAGGACAAGGAAAAATACTTCCCCGATGACGAAATGTGGGAAATGAGCCAGCGCATGCTGCGGGAAGTGGTGGAGGATCTCGACCTGCCGTTCTTTGAAGCGGAAGGGGAAGCGGCCTTCTACGGACCGAAGCTCGACGTGCAGATCAAGACGGCGCTCGGCAAGGAAGAAACGCTTTCGACGGCACAACTCGATTTCCTGTTGCCGCAGCGGTTCGAACTGGAGTATGTCGGGGAAGACGGCCAGAAGCACCGGCCCGTGGTCATTCACCGGGGCATCATCAGCACGATGGAGCGGATGACGGCGTTCCTGCTGGAAAACTATGCCGGAGCGTTGCCTGTCTGGCTGTCTCCGGTGCAGGCCCGGATCATGTCCATCACCACGGCGTGCAACGAATATGCCGAGCAGCTGGCCGAACGCTTCCGGGCGGCGGGCATCCGCGCGGAAGCGGACGTCCGCAACGAAAAACTCGGCTACAAAATTCGCGAAGCCCAGCTGGAAAAAATTCCATACATGCTGGTCGTCGGCGAGAAGGAGAAGGAATCCGGCGCCGTCGCCGTCCGCAAGCGCGGCGAAGGCGACCTCGGCAGCAAGCCCGTGGATGAAGCCGTGCAGCTCATTGTGCGGGACATTGCCGAAAAACGATAAGGCGACGGTGTTCCATCGTCCGGACATGGCCGTTCCGCCGCCGGTCGTGCCGACCGCCCGCCGCATCCGCATGCGGGGAATCGGGCTACATATTCCCCGAATCGGCGTCAAATACTACCCATGGGCAACGGCGGCGGTTCGAATGCCGACGCCCGCGGGAGGTGACCAACGGTGCCCAAGGACAAAAACCGCATCAAAGTGACGAACGCCGACACAGCCGCCAACCGCTATGACACGGAAGCGGCCGAAGGGCTCACCGATGCCGGCGAGCGCCAGGCGTCAGCCCAGGGCAAAAAACGGAAAAACAAGTCGTAATTTGACGGATCAGGCACATCATCGGATGCGAAGAATGGTGCCGCGGCGACGCGGCCATCATTCTTCTTTTTTATTGTTGCCGGATGATACGTCCGGTTCCCCCAATTCGCCTCGGTCCCGGGACGGAGCCGGATTCATGCCCGGGGCGCTTTTTTCCGTCCGGAAAATCGGCTACACTGGGGTTGTACTTCGGAATGGAGGGAAAACCGACATGAATGCCGGCGTGCTGAAACGAATTTTGTTTGGACTTTTGCTGATCGGCTTCGGGCTGTTGTTTCTTGCATCCCAATTGGGCTTCATCGATCTGGATTGGGGAGAAATCTTTCCGACGTTCTGGCCCGTCATCCTGATTTTCGTCGGCCTGTCGGGCATGGCTTCCTCCGGCCGCAACCAGTCCGGGCTGTTTTGGAACGGTTTTGTCGCCCTGATCGGGGCCGTGTTCCTGCTCCGGAACCTGGGTCTGCTGGACGCGGATTTCGGTGACATCATCAAAATGGCCATTCCGGCGGCCATCATCCTGTACGGGCTCAAACTCATCCTGGGCGGAGAGCGCAACGGGCCGAAACGGAATGAGTCGCATATCGGAACGCGCGAAAGCGAACATGAACCGTCGCCGCCTCCCCCGCCGCCTCCGCCGTCCGTCCTGGACGAACCGTTTGCTCACGGCTCCGGGGGCGCGACCGGCGGGGATCCGAAATCGACCGCGGGCAACGCGGGTTGGATGCACGGTCCGGGAACCGGCCATACGGCCGGCACTGCTGCGGATGGGGCTTCCGGTACAGGCGGTATTGCCGGATTGGGCGGAGCCGGAGGTGCGGGCGGATATGCAGGTTCCGCCGCAACCGGCGGCCCGGGAGGCGCCGAATGGGATGCCCGCGACAACCGGACGCACCATGCCGCCGGTTCCGGCGACTGGAAATCCGGGTGGGGGAACGGCTGGAGCGAAACGTGGGACGGCGTTGAGACGAGAAGCGGGTTCATTGGCGACATTTATCTCGGCAGGGATTACTGGACGCTGAAACCGATGAACGTCAACCTGTTCATCGGCGATACGGTCATCGACCTGACGAAAGCCAATATTCCGTTCGGAGAAACGAAGCTGACCGTTTCCGCCTTCGTCGGTGACGTGAAGGTGCTGGTTCCCAGTGACAGCGACATTTCCTTCAAGGTCAACTCCAGCTCGTTCATCGGCGACATACGGGTGTTCGAACGCCGCACGGGCGGGTTCCTCCGTTCGATTGACGAGCAGCTGCCCGATTATGCGGAAGCGGACAAAAAGATTTTCCTGCAATGCAATCTGTTCATCGGCGACATCCAGATCATGAAGGTAGGGTAAACCGACATGCAGGGGTTCATGCGCAATTTCCAGAACATGAAATGGGAAATGATCGCCTATTTTCTCGTCGCGGCCGCGGCAAGTTTTGCGGCCTTCTTTTTGTTGTGGCACTATCTGGCGCCGGTCATCCCGTTCCTCCATCTGTTGCTGCTGATCGTCTGTTCGTTTCTGGCCATCGGGGCCGTCATCGGCTTCGTGGCCGCCCTTCGTTTTCAACGTAAGGTAAACGTGCTCCATCTCGGCATCCTGCAGCTTTCCCGCGGCAACCTGTCGGAAAAAATTCCCGTTACGGGAACGGATTCTTTTGATAAAATTTATGACGACTTCAACGAGATGGCGGAATCGGTGAAAAACCGCATCGCCCTGCTGCAGAAGTTGGGGGAAGAAAACGTGCTCAAGGCGTCGGGGAGCGAAACGGCGGTGCTGGAGGAACGGAAGCGGCTGGCCCGGGATTTGCACGATACCGTTAGCCAACAGCTGTTCGCCCTGCACATGGCCGCATCGACGCTGGAAAAATTGCTTGACCGGGATCCGGACAAGGCGAAGGCGATCACCGGCCAAATCGTCGAAACGTCGGCCATCGCCCAGAAGCAGATACGCGGGCTGATCGCCCAGCTCCGGCCGGTGGAACTGGAGGGCCGTTCCCTGGCCGAGGCACTCGACCGCTGGTTTCCCGATTATTGCCGGCACAACGGGCTGACCGGTTCCCTCGACGCGACGATCGGTGAGGACGTCTCCGAAGCGGTGGAACACCAGCTGTTCATGATCGTCCAGGAGGCGATGGCCAACGTGGTCAAGCACGCCCGGGCCCGCCACGTCACCCTGTCGCTCAAGGAAACGGAACACCAATACGTGCTGACGATCGCGGACGACGGCATCGGCTTTTACAAGGGACAGGTGCAAACCCATTCCTACGGACTGTCCACCATGCGGGAGCGGGCAAACAAACTGGGCGGCGAAATCGAAATTTTGAGCAAAGCGGGAGAGGGCACGCGCATCAAGGTGCAAATCCCGAAATTTGGCGAAGAAGGGGAATCCGCGGATGGCGAATCCGACCAAAGTGATGATCGTTGATGACCATGACATGGTGCGGCTCGGCCTGAAAACGTATCTGCAGCTGGAGTCCGACATGGAGGTGGTGCTGGAAGCCTCCAACGGGAAAGAGGCGCTCGACTTGCTGACGACGCGGGCGGAGTCGGGCGGCGAGCTGCCGGATCTCATCCTGATGGACCTGATGATGCCGGAGATGGACGGCATTGCCGCCACGCGGGCGATCACGGAACGTTTTCCGGGCTGCAAAATTGTCATCCTGACCAGCTTCCTGGAAGACGACAAGGTGATGGAAGGCATCGAGGCCGGGGCTGTCAGTTACGTGCTCAAGAGCGTTTCGTCCGAAGAATTGGTGTTCGCGCTGCGGGGAGCCGTCAAGGGCATGCCGATCATGAACAGCGAGGTGTCCCAGGCGCTGGCCCGGGGCATTCGCCAGAAAAGCGCCAGAACCGAGGAGGACGGGCTGACCGCGCGGGAGAAAGAGGTGCTCATGCTCATCGCGGAAGGAAAATCAAACAAGGAAATTTCCGATGAGCTGTTCATCAGCATCAAAACGGTCAAAACCCACGTCAGCAACCTGCTCATGAAATTGGGTGCGGAAGACCGTACGCAACTGGCCATTTACGCCCATCGCAAAGGGCTGATCAGCAAGGAATGATGCCGCCGGCGGCATCCGGCACGGCGGAGGCGGGGGAAGCGGGAATGGCCAGGGAACTGCCCCCGCGGCACAACAGGAATGACAATGGAAGGGCAGCAAACAGGAGCGATGCAGAGATGCACCGCTTTTTTTGCACATTCCGCCGGTTAGCCGGCCGGCTCCGGCGCCTGCGGCGGATGGCGCAATGCTAATGGGGATTTTAGCTTTTTTTAATGTCCCTTTAAGGTTCGTTGTGCAAGATATAGACAGGAAACAAAGCGGAATTTGAAACATGGGCAAGCAACAGGACGGGAGGGATTCACATGAATGGAAACAACCGATCCGATTTTTGGCGTTCATGGCCGGATGAAGACGGACGGCGGGACGATGCCGCCGGCGGCCGCCCCGGCGGTGTTCCGGACAATCGGGAAGCGGAGGGCGAACCGGCCTATTTCCGGTACGGCCCGTTTGCATCGGGTTCCGGCGGTCCGGGCGGAAACGAAGACGAAGGGCGTGCCGTTGAATCCGGACCGGTCAACCACGGCAGCGGCGAAGGTGACGCCGCGTCCGGTTCGGCGGTGCACGGCGAATACCGGTCAACGGGCGATCCCGGCGTGGAAATCAAGGCGCCGGCGCCGCTCAAGCCGATGCCGGAATTCAGGACGTACGACGCGCCGGCGGAAGACGGCGAGCGGCGCAAACGGCGCGGCGAGCGGCGTTCCTTCGCCGGCATGTTCGCCGCCTTCATGGCGGGTGCGGTGCTCGTCGGCGGATTGATGTTCGCCGCGGACAAAACCAACCTGTTTACGGCGGATGCGGCCGGCGGGAACGCGGCGGCCGTCCAGGGCGGCTCCCTGGCCGGCCAGCCCGGCGGAGGAAGCGGCAACGCGGGCCTCGCCAACAACGTTCTGGACGTCGTTCGGCCCAATTCGATCGCCGAAATCGTCGCCAACAGCCAGGCGGCGGTGGTCAAGATCGAGACGTACTCGAAGCGGACGAACAACCGGTCCGCCAATCCGTTCTACAACGATCCGTTCTTCCGGTTTTTCTTCGGGGATGAATACGGCCAGCCGAATCAAGGTCAAAGCGGCAGGCTGTACAAAACCGGTGAAGGGTCCGGGTTCATCTTTGACAGCGAAGGATACATCCTGACCAACCAGCACGTGGTGGACAACGCCGACGAAATTCGCGTGTTCGTGGAAGGCTACGAAAATTATTTCGTGGCGGAAAAACTCGGTGAAAGCTATGATCTCGACCTGGCTGCCCTGAAGATCGAAGGGAATTCCCCGTTCGCCTACCTGCCCCTCGGAGACGCCGACGCGATGAAAGTCGGCGACTGGGTGATCGCCATCGGCAACCCGTACGGTTTCGACCATACGGTCACCGTCGGCGTGCTGTCGGCGAAGGAACGGCCGATCACGATCCAGGACGGCGTCCATACCCGCAAGTATGAAAATTTGCTGCAGACGGACGCGTCCATCAACCCGGGCAACTCGGGCGGGCCGCTCCTCAACCTCAGCGGGGAAGTCATCGGCATCAACACGGCGGTGAGCTCCCAGGCGCAGGGCATCGGGTTTGCGATTCCGACCAGCACCATCTCCGGCGTGCTGGACAACCTGAAAAACGATACGCCGATTCCGAAGCAACCGCAGCCGTACATCGGCGTCTATCTCGCCAACCTGGACGACACCTGGAAGCAGGAGCTCGGGTACAAGGGCGACGGCGTGCTGGTGACGCAGGTGGAAGTCGACGGACCCGCCTACCGGGCAGGCATTCGGGCCGGCGACATCATCACGGAGGCGGCCGGCAAGAAAACGTCCTCCTCACAGGACGTCATCGACGCCGTCCAGTCGCAGGAAATCGGCAACAAAATCAATCTGAAAGTCGTTCGCCAGGGCAAAACGTACGAAGTCGTCGTTACGGTGGGTGACCGGAACAACGGGTCATGACCCCGGGAACGGTCCCCGCGAGAATGCGAAGCGGCGGCTTTCCGGCAAGGCGATCGCGAAGGCGGGGCGTCGGTCCGGGCGGCCGCGGCCATGCGCTTTCGGTGAAGACCGGGATACCGCCCGGCCCTGGGAGGACCCGTCGGGAAGCGGACCGGCACCGGATGTTCCGGAGCCCGGCTCCGCTTCTTTTACCCGGCGGGCAGTGTGGTAAAATAGGGAAAAAGGCATGGTTGCGGGAGGGAACGGCGTGAAGGAAACGGTGCTGGTCATCGACGATGACGAAAAGATCACTTCGCTCATCCGCAGAAGCCTGGCTTTCGCAGGCTACCAGGTTCGCACGGCATCGGACGGCCAGTCCGGGTTGGATCATCTGATGACGGAGATGCCCGACTTGATCATTCTCGACGTCATGATGCCGAAATTGGACGGATGGGAAGTCGTGCGTCGCATCCGGGAAGCGGGCATCACCGTGCCGGTGCTCATGCTGACGGCCAAAGACGACGTGTCCGACCGGGTGCGGGGACTTGACCTGGGCGCCGACGATTACCTGATCAAGCCGTTTGCCCTTGACGAGCTGCTCGCCCGCGTGCGGGCCCTGTTGCGTCGCAAGCAGGACGCGGCCGACACCACCCGGAAGCTGACGTTCCAGGATCTCGTCCTTGATCTGGACGCCATGGAGGCTTATCGGGCCGGCAGGCGCATCGAACTGACCGCGAAGGAGTTCGAACTGCTTCACCTGTTCATGGAAAATCCGCGGCGGGTGCTCAGCCGCGATCAAATCATGGAAAAAATTTGGGGCTACGATTACAGCGGCGAATCCAACGTGCTGGAAGTCTATGTGGCCATGTTGCGCCACAAGACGGAAGAACACGGCGGTCCGCGCCTCATCCAAACCGTTCGCGGACTCGGCTACGTGTTGAGAGGAGACCAATGACGGATGGCGCTCAGGACGCGGTTGACCCTTTGGTATACGGGCGTGCTGGCCGTGACGCTGCTGGCTTTCGGCGTCGCCCTGTATTTGTTCATCTCCTACACCACGATGCGGAACGTGGAGGAAAACCTGGAACAGACGGCCCGGGAGATCCTGTCGGAAATCCGGGTCATCCCGTTTTTTTCCGTGGGCATCCTCGATCTGCCGGAATTGTCCGATTACAAATCGCTCGGCGTCTACCTTCAGACGAACCGGGTCGACGGCGCGATCGACCGGTCCGACAACCTGCCGGAACAGCTCCGGCTTCCCTTCGACGCGGAAACCGGCTTCGAGCGGGCGCGGACGGAAAACGGCTGGTACGAAACGTATCACTTCAACCCCGATGCGGTCATGCTCGTCTACCACGCCCGGATGGTTTACCAAAACCGGCTGATCGGCGTGCTGCAGGTCGGAACGTTCGTGACGGACCAGCTGGCCTTCCTGGCCAACCTGCGGCTGATTTTGCTGCTTCTGTCGGTGTTCACCCTGCTCCTGGCGGCCACGCTCGGATACTTTCTGGCGCGCAAGGCGCTCCGGCCGATCGACATGGTGCGCAGCGAAGCGGATCAAATCGAAAAGGGCGAAGATTTGGCCAAGCGCATCCCCTACAACGGGCCGAACGATGAACTGGGCAAACTGACGGCCACGATCAACAACATGTTGGGCCGATTGGAAGCGGCCTACAAGGAACTGGAAGAAGCGTACCGCAAGCAGCGCCGCTTCGTTTCGGACGCTTCCCACGAACTCCGGACGCCCCTCACCACCATCCGCGGCAACATCGAACTGCTTGAAAAAATGTGGCAGCAACAAGGGTCCGAGCACGAAATGTCCCTCGAAGCGATGAAGGACATTTCGTCGGAAGCCGAGCGGATGAGCCGTCTCGTCGGCGACCTGCTCGCATTGGCAAGAGCCGACGCCGGCCTCCGCATCGAGAAAAATCCGGTGGAAATGCGCGAAGTGCTGGACGACGTCGTGCGCAAGGCGGAGTTTCTGCCCCGCAACGCCGAATTCGTCACGGGCGATCTGTCGGCCGCCGACGGCGTCCTCGTGAACGGCAACCGGGATTACATCGAGCAGGTACTGTTCATTCTGATCGACAACGCCTTCAAATACACGAACGAAGGATTCGTGGAACTTTCCGCGCAGCGCATGAAGGACCAATTGGGGGTGCGCATCCGCGACACGGGCATCGGCATGGAACCGGAGGAAGTTCCGCAAATTTTCGAGCGTTTCTACCGGGCGGACACGAGCCGCGGCGTGACGAGCGGCACCGGCCTCGGACTGTCCATCGCCAAATGGATCATCGACGAGCACGGCGGCAGCATCGAAGTGTTTACCCGGAAAAACCGGGGCAGCACGTTCGTTCTCTGGTTTCCGATCCACCGGCCGGAAATCGGTGACAAAACCGCCGATTGAACTTGCGGACGCCGATCCTGTGGTATAATGGGATGGACCGGGAACGGTCATCCGCCGGAGCCGCGCCAGATGCGGGTTCCGCGGGATGTTTGGCAATCCGATACGAGAGGCGGTAAGCAGGATGGAAGTGGTCAAAATCACCCCGCGCGGCTACTGCTACGGCGTGGTCGACGCCATGGTGCTGGCCCGCCAGGCGGCGCAAAACCCGCATTTGCCGCGGCCGATTTACATTTTGGGCATGATCGTGCACAACCGTCACGTGACGGAGGCGTTCGAAAAAGACGGCATCATCACGCTGGACGGGGAAAACCGGCTGGAAATCCTGGAGAAGGTGGACCGGGGTACGGTCATTTTCACCGCCCACGGCGTTTCCCCGCAAGTCCGGCAAAGGGCCCGGGAGAAAGGGCTGACCGTCATCGACGCCACCTGTCCGGACGTGACGAAAACCCATGATCTGATTCGCGAGAAAACGGCCCGGGGCTGCGAAATCATCTATATCGGAAAGAAGGGCCATCCGGAGCCGGAAGGCGCCATCGGCATCGCGCCGGACAAGGTTCACCTGATCGAAAGGGAAGAGGAGATCGAACACCTGCAGGTGGAAAGCGACAACATCGTCATCACGAACCAAACCACGATGAGCCAGTGGGACATCCGCCACATCATGGACAAACTGAAAGAACGGTACCCGCACGCGGAGATCCACAATGAAATATGCCTCGCCACCCAGCTTCGCCAACAGGCGGTGGCCGAGCAGGCCAAAGGCTGCGATCTTGCCATCGTCGTCGGCGACCCGCGGAGCAACAATTCCAACCGGCTCGCCCAGGTGGCGGAGGAAATTGCGGGCGTGAAGGCGTACCGCGTGGCGGACGTGACGGAAATCGACATCGAGTGGCTGCGCGGCGTGAACAAGGTGGCGGTCACTTCCGGCGCGTCCACGCCGACGCCGATCACCCGGGAAGTCATCCAATTTCTGGAACGTTTTGACTGGAACGATCCGTCCACCCATCGCGCGGAACGAACGGTGGAGTTGAAAAAACTGTTGCCGAGCGTGAAAGTGAAGGAGTGATCTGCCCAAAATCTCCCGGAAAGCCGGATTGACCCCTTGACAAAACGCCCCTTCGCTTCTATGATTGCTTTATCACTTAAAAGCGTATAAGCGTTGAAGTGCGAAAATGTCAATCTCGACATCGATGGGAGTGGAATGGGCAATGATCGCAATTACGTCCAATTCGATCAACGAAGAGCGGCTTGCGGAAATCGTCCGCCAGGTGGAGAAACACGGCGTCACCGCCCACGTTTCCCGCGGAACGGACCGCACCGTCATCGGCATCATCGGCAAGTTCGATCCGTCACTGGAAGAGAAGCTTCGCGCCATGAAAGGCATCGAAAACGTCATCCGCATTTCCAAATCGTACAAACTGGCCAGCCGCGATTTCCATCCCGACAACACCGTCATCAACATCCGGCGCGTGGAAATCGGCGGCGAGGAACTGATCGTCATGGGCGGTCCGTGCGCGGTGGAATCGCCGGAGCAGATCGATGAAATCGCCCGGCTGGTGAAGGCGGCCGGCGGACAGGTGCTCCGCGGCGGCGCCTTCAAGCCGAGGACCGGCCCTTACAGCTTCCAGGGCATCGGGGTCGAAGGGCTCGAAATGATGGCCGAAGCGGGCCGCAAACACGGGCTTCTGACCGTCACGGAAGTGATGACGCCGGAGTACGTGGACATCTGCGCGAAATACGCGGACATCCTGCAGGTCGGCACCCGCAACATGCAAAACTTCGACCTGCTCCGCAAGCTCGGCCAGATCGACACGCCCGTGCTTCTCAAACGGGGGTTCAGCGCCACGTATGACGAGTTCCTGAACGCCGCGGAATACATTTTGGCCGGCGGGAATCCGAACGTGATCCTTTGCGAGCGGGGCATCCGCACCTTCGAACCGTACACGCGGAACACGCTGGATTTGGCGGCCATTCCGGTGCTGAAGCAGCTCAGCCATCTGCCGGTCATCTCCGACCCGAGCCACGGCACGGGCCGCCGGGAACTGGTGGCGCCGATGGCCAGGGCTTCCGTGGCCGCGGGCGCGGACGGGCTCATCATCGAAATGCACACCGATCCGGACAATTCGATGACGGGAGACGGCGTCCAGTCGTTGTTCCCGGACCAGTTCGCCGATCTGCTCCAGGAGCTGGAAAAACTGGCCCCCCTCGTCGGCAAACGGTTCGACACCCGGAAGCAGGCGGCCGCCGTGCCCGGCTGATCCGGGCCTGACCGCGGTCCATCCATCATCGACCTTGCAAGAAGAGGGCAAGGCCGTGACGGCATCCGTCACGGCCTTCTTCATTGCGGCCTTCCCGCACGGCATGTCGTCGGCCGCCCCGGCCGGCTTGGCGACGGATCGGACCATCGTGACCGATCGCCCGGCTGGTGAAGGCGGCCGGGAACCGGAGCAACGCAGCAGAGGGGCGGGCAAGCCGGGGGCCTGCCGCCTTGCCCGGGCGTTGTGCGGAAGGTTACTTGAAGTGCCCATGGAATCTTGCTATTATTACCATATTACATGGATGCAGGAGTGGGGCGAAATGAAAAGAGCCTACAATTTCAATGCCGGGCCGGCCGCGCTTCCGTTGGAAGCGTTGCTGGAAGCCCGTGAAGAGTTGACGGATTATCGGGGCATCGGCATGTCCGTGCTGGAAATTTCCCACCGCAGCAAGGAGTTTGAAGCGATCAACGACGAAACCCAGGCGCTCGTCAAAGAACTCCTGTCGATTCCCGACGGATACAAAGTGCTGTTTTTGCAGGGCGGCGCCAGCCTGCAGTTTGCCATGGTGCCGATGAACCTGCTCGCCGAGGGACGCACGGCGGTGTACGTGGACACGGGCAGCTGGGCGCAGAAGGCGATCAAGGAAGCGAAACTGTTCGGCGACGTAACCGTCGCGGCCAGCTCCAAGGAGACGAACTACAACCGGATTCCGGACCTGGCGAATCTCACCCTGCCGTCCAACGCGGCCTATGTGCACATCACCTCCAACGAAACGATCGGCGGCATCCAGTACAAGGCGTTTCCGGATACGGGGGACGTGCCCCTGGTGGCGGATATGTCCAGCGACATCATGAGCCGCCCCTTCGACGTCTCCAAATTCGGCCTCATCTATGCCGGTGCACAAAAAAACCTCGGTCCTTCGGGCGTCACCGTCGTCATCCTGCGTGAGGATCTGCTGGAGAGGATGCCGAAAACCGTTCCGATGATGCTGCGCTACGACACCCATGCGGAAAACAATTCGCTGTACAACACGCCGCCCGTGTTTTCGATCTATTTGACGGGACTCGTGCTGAAACGGGTGAAGGCGATGGGCGGGCTTGCCGCCGTGGAGGAAATGAACCGCGGGAAAGCCGCCCTGCTGTATGACGCCATCGACCAAAGCGGAGGATTTTACCGCGGCGTGGCCGATCCGGGCAGCCGTTCGTTCATGAACGTGACCTGGCGGATGGCGAGCGAAGAACTCGAGAAGGCATTCCTGAAAGAAGCCGGCGCAAACGGTTTTGTCGGACTCAAAGGTCACCGCAGCGTCGGGGGCTTGCGCGCTTCGATTTACAATGCGGTTTCCCGCGAAGCCGTGCAGGCGCTGGCCGATTTCATGAACGATTTTGCCCGCCGGAACGGCTGAAACCCTTGGGCGGCGCAGCCGGACGCGACCGCTCCGGCGGAATCATGCAACCGATGATGCGGCAAATGCCAAACAGGCGCTTTCGGACACACGTCCGGCGCCTTTTGTTATGGGGGGAAACAACTTGCCATTCCATATCGTCCTGGTGGAGCCCGAAATACCCGCCAATACGGGCAACATTGCCCGAACGTGCGCGGCGACGGGAACGGTGCTGCATCTGGTCAGGCCGCTCGGCTTCTCGACGGACGACCGCCAGCTGAAGCGGGCGGGCCTTGATTACTGGCCGTCCGTCAACCTGGAATATCACGATTCCTTCGCCGAACTGAAAAGCCGCTATCCCGATGCGACGTACCATTTTGCCACCACCAAAGCCGCGCGGCTCTACACGGATGTCGAGTTTCGGGACGGAGATTTTCTCGTATTCGGGAAAGAGACGAAAGGGCTGCCCGACGAACTGCTGGAGGCGCATCGCGACCAATTGATCCGGATCCCGATATCCGGAGCCGTCCGGTCACTGAATTTGTCGAATGCGGCGGCCGTCGTCCTGTTCGAAGCGCTCCGGCAAAACCGATTTTTCAGCTTGAATTGACAAATTTCTCATAATTGTTTGAATTTTGGTCAAATTTTTTGTCGAATCAGAAGGAATTTTCGAAACGGCATCGAAGTTAGTACATTGCGAGACAAGAACAACACGGGAGCCAGGAGAGAGGTGAATCGCATGAAGCCGGTAGGCGTGGTAAGAAAAGTAGATCAACTCGGCCGCATCGTATTGCCCAAATCGCTTCGCAAGAGATACCAGATGAACGAAGGCGATCCGGTGGAAATTTTGGTTCAGGGTGATCATATTATTTTGGAGCGTTACAAACCGAAATGCATTTTCTGCTCCAACCAGAATGATGTGATCGAATACGACAGCCGGTATATTTGTCGCAATTGCCTGAACGAAATGAAACAAATGGTCAGCGAGTGATGGCAGGATCGGGACGGCCGGACTACGGCCGTACAACAAAGAAGGGTTGCCCCGGCCGGATGGCGGCGGGTGCAACCCTCTTTACATGGGACGGGCAAAGAGTCCCGATTACAGGCCCCTCGTTTGATCCTCATTGAATGCGGCGGTCAAAATGGTGCCGAGCAGCAGGGCGGAAACCGCGATGATCAACGCCAGAGACATGGTGATCCACCTCCAAGTGATGTACATCCCTATTATATCGGACTGAAACGGGCATGCAAGCGATTCGTGTTTAACGGAAGTGAACAATTGCCGAAAAAAGCCTGTGCATTTGCAATCGGACCTGTTAGAATAGCTTTGCATCTTCACTGTGAGAAAGGTCGGACGTACCGCCATGATGCGCATCATTGACTGGATGTCGGGGCTCAAGGGCCGATTGTTTCCCCCTGTTCCGGAGGAACGCCGGTTGGGCGGCCAGGCCAAACTGTCCCTGTTCATCCACTGGAGTTTTCAACTCGGTTCCACCATGTCCGCCGTGTTTCTCAACCTGTATTTGTGGCGATTGACGGAAAGCCTGACGGTGAACGCCCTTTACAACTTGATCCTGTACGGGCTGACGTCCTTCGTCTTCGTTGCGGCCGGCCGCTTCGTGAAACGGAAAGGCAGCATGGCGGTCATCCGGCTCGGGGTCATCGTCAGCGCGCTGTTTTATTTGCTCGTGGTATTGGCCCGGGAAAACGTCGTCCAGTATTATGCCGGTTTCGCCGTGATCAACGCGGTGGCCAATTCCCTGTACTGGACCGGATACCTCGTGGTGATGTATGACGTGTCGACCCCGCAAAACCGATTGCGCTACACGTCGCTGAACACGATCTATTTCACCTTGGCCGGGCTGATCGGTCCGGCGCTCGCCGGATTCATCATCAGCAGTTTCGACGCGCTGACCGGCTACGTCATCAACTTTTCCTTCGCCTTTTTCATGTTTGCTTTTACCGCCGTCGTTTCGTTCCGCCTGAAACCGGCTGCCTCCGGCAGGAGCAGGGTCGGCCGAAGCCGGTTCTACCTGCGCCACATGGGCTTGGTCATCCGGAAAAACAGGCTGTATCGCGGCATGTTGATCGGTTTTGCGCTGTACGGCACGTTCCAGGGCCTTCTGTTTTTCCTGCCGAACATTTTGCTTTACCAGGTGCTGTCCCGCGAAGACATGGTCGGCTATCTGAACATTCTGTTTTCCGTCACGGGCATCATCGCCGGCCTGTACATTTCGCGGTACGGCAAAGACGAAAACCTTCGCAAATTTTTGCTCGTCTCGGCCGGGGGATTCGTGCTGTCCGCCTCCATGCTGTGCTTCGGCGTGCACCTGTGGACGGTGCTTGCCTTCATGGTGCTGCAGTCGTTCTTCACGCCGGTGCAGACCAATCCCGTCAGCTCCTCCTACTATGCCCTGGTCGGAAAACTGCCGCTCAAGGGGGATCTGCTCGTCGAATCGGTCATCATGCGGGAGTTTGCCCTCAATGCGGGCCGCGTGATGTCGATCGCCGCGCTCCTCTTCTTTGTCGCCGACGACGCGCAATCGCCGCTCCTGCCCGTCCTGGTGCTGATCACCGCCTTGCTGCAGTTCGGCTGGGTGTTTGCGGTGAACCGCAATGACGCGGTGAACGCATGACCGGTTCGTCCGCACGGCCGGATCAACGATCGGGCTCCGGCAGGCGGAGCTTCGGCAACAGGCCGGTCCAGGCGGCGAGCGCTTCCCGTCCGGCGTCGCTCAACCCGTATACGCCGTGCTCCACCCGCATAAACCAGCCGTAAACGTTGTCCCGCAGCAGCTGGCCGATCCGCGCGTCATGCAGCCGGTTGCGCAGTTCCCGCGGCGGGAGCGGCCCGTCCCGCTCCAGGATCGCCGCAGCCCGCAATGCGCGTTCCCGGTAGGCCGTCACGAGCGGTTTGCCTGTCGTGCCGCCGGTGTTGAAATCGCCGCTGCGGGCGTCGAACTCCCGTTTCAGCCGTTCCGCTTTCCGTCTCGCCTTCGTTTCCCGCACGGCTTCCCCCGGACGGCACAGCACGTAGGCTTCCGGCGGCTTCCGTTTGTAAAACCGCACGCCGATGAGCCCGAACCCGAGTTTGCGGCAAAGCCGGGCGGCATCGTTCCACGTTCCGCCGCCGGGGTGTTTGGCCGGATCGTACTCCACCGCCGCATAGACGTGCGGCGACATGGCGGAGCGGTCGACCAGCTGATAGAGCAACCGCAGGTTGAAGGCGGTCTTCAGTTCAACGATGACCGGTTCCGCCTCGTCTTCCCGCCGGGCGACGAGATCGCAGCCGTTCACTTCCCCTTTGACCGCGTACCCTTGTTCTTCCAGCATCCGCTTCACCGGTTCGTAAAGCGCCGTCTCCCGCCTTGCCGCCATGTGCCGCCGTCTCCTTTTCCCGAATCTTGACCCATTATACTATACCACACCCGTTCCCGCCCTCCCGCACAAACCCGGAAACTTATCCCGCACTCGCGCATAGGTATTAATACGTCTCTCATCACGAGGCCGAAGAAAGCGGGTGAATCCATCGTTGGAGCTGTTTAAGCGGATTGCGGAGTATCGGGCGGATGAAGAACGGCTTTCCTGGTCGGGCACGTTCCGCGATTATGTCGGCTTGGTGCGGGAGAAACCGTATTTGGCCCAAACCGCGCACGCCAGGGTGTACGAGATGATTCGCTCAGCCGGCGTTGAGGAGAAAAACGGCGTCAAAGTGTACAATTTTTTCAAGGATGAACTGTTCGGTCTGGAGCGGACGCTGGAAAAGCTGGTGGAGGAATATTTCCACTCCGCGGCCCGCAGGCTCGATGTCCGCAAACGGATCCTTCTGCTGATGGGGCCCGTCAGCGGCGGCAAGTCCACGATCGTGACGATGCTCAAACGGGGGCTGGAACAGTTTTCGCGTACGGATCTCGGGGCGGTATACGCCATCAAGGATTGCCCGATGCACGAGGAGCCGCTGCATCTCATTCCCCGCGAACTGCGGCCGGAATTCGAACGGGAACTCGGCGTGAAAATTGAAGGCACCCTTTGTCCGTCCTGCCGGCTCAGGGTGGATACGGAATACGGCGGGCGCATCGAAGACGTGCCGGTGACGCGGGTGTTTTTGTCCGAAGAGCGGCGGATCGGCATCGGGACGTTCAGCCCGTCTGACCCGAAGTCGCAGGACATCGCCGATTTGACGGGCAGCATCGATTTTTCCACCATCACCGAATACGGATCCGAATCCGATCCGCGGGCGTACCGGTTCGACGGCGAATTGAACAAGGCCAACCGTGGATTGATGGAATTCCAGGAACTGCTCAAATGCGACGAGAAATTTTTGTGGAATTTGCTGTCCCTGACCCAGGAAGGCAATTTCAAGGCCGGACGGTTCGCCCTCATCAGTGCCGATGAAGTCATCGTCGCCCACACGAACGAAGCGGAATACCGGGCCTTCATCGCCAACAAGAAAAACGAGGCGCTCCAGTCGCGCATGGTCGTCATCCAGGTGCCCTACAATTTGAAGGTGAGTGAAGAGGAAAAAATTTATGCCAAACTCGTGAAGCAAAGCGACATGGGCCACGTCCACATTGCGCCCCATGCGCTCAGAACCGCGGCGATGTTTTCCATTTTGACGCGGCTGAAAGATTCCAAACGGCAGGGCGTGGACCTGATCAAAAAAATGCGGCTGTATGACGGCGAGGAAGTGGAAGGATTCAAGGAAGCGGATTTGAAGGAGCTGCAGGCGGAATTTCTGGAAGAAGGCATGACCGGCATCGATCCGCGCTATGTCATCAACCGGATTTCGAGCGCCTTGATCCGCCACGACGTGGCCTGCATCAATGCGCTTGACGTCCTGCGCGCCCTCAAGGACGGATTGGACCAGCATCCGTCGATTACGAAGGAAGAGCGGGAGCGGGCGCTCGGCCTCATCTCGCTGGCCCGCAAAGAGTACGACGAAATGGCCAAGAAGGAAGTGCAGAAGGCGTTCGTCTATTCCTTCGAGGAATCGGCCCACACCCTGTTCGAAAACTATTTGGACAACATCGAGGCCTATTGCAACTGGACGAAAATCCGCGATCCCCTCACCGGGGAGGAATTGGATCCCGACGAACGGCTGATGCGCTCCATCGAGGAGCAGATCGGCATTTCGGAAAACGCGAAGAAAGCGTTCCGCGAAGAAATTCTCATCCGCATGTCGTCCTTCTCCCGCAAGGGCAAAAAATTCGCCTACGACACCCACGAACGGCTGCGGGAAGCGATCGAGAAAAAACTGTTTGCGGATTTGAAGGACATCGTCAAAATTACGACTTCGACCAAGACGCCCGATGAAACGCAGTTGAAGCGCATCAACGAAGTGACCCGGAGGCTGATCGACGAACACGGCTATTGCCCGGCGTGCGCCAACGAACTGCTCCGCTACGTGGGCAGTCTGCTGAACCGGTAATCGGCGCCGTTGTTGCGGACTGTCCGTACAGCGGGGCACCGGGGGTTGCTTCGCCGGATTGCCGTGCGGTACGGACATGCGGCCATCGGACGAAAGAAGAGCACCTCCCGGTTCGAGGCGCTCTTTTTTGCTGTCCGGGCGGATCATTGCCGCAGGGTGTCCATGATCCGGTCGATCGTCTCTTTGGCGCGTTCGTAGCGTTCCGGCTGCATCCGGGCGATGGCTCCGAGATGCCTTGCCTCCTTGAGCTGATACCGGTCCATGGTATAGATCAGGCGCACTTCTTCCTCGCTTTTGAAAAGGGAAACCGTTCCCCGAAGGCCGGCGGATGTCTTGAACGGTTCGGTTGATACATGGGTGTCAAAATCAAACGGCGAATTGTATGTGCTGACGGAACCGAAGATGTACAGCAAGTTGTCCTGAACCCCTTCGATGAGCAGAAGAATGCCCGCATCCGGACTATCGGGAACATCTTCTCCATCAACAGTGGCAGGCCAATCCGCCGGGTAATCGACGGCGAAACCGAACCGCCCGCTTTCAAACGTCGTCCAGCCGGGATCCGCCGTTGTGGACATATCGGCGTCCCGGCAGCCGGACAGCAACAGGCCGGCCAAAGCTGCAGCCAGGAAGAGGGGGAGAATCTTTTTCCGCACAACCATCACCCGATCAATCGAAGTCAAGCATGTGAGCAGGTCAGGGGACCGGCATCATGCCAGAATGACACAAAAATGGGAAATCCCACAAATGACATCTACATTATACAAAAAGATGACGCCGGATGTAACACTTCCCAGGTGCCGGATTCGCCGTTCCGTCCGCCGGATGGATATTTTTCATCATGTCTTTATGGAGAACGCGCAAGCCAAATGTGGTAAGATAGTCGTTGGCTACCCACATTCATTATTGAACTGCAAAGAGGATGCGTGACTCCATGTTCAAACCGTTCAAAAACGCAAAACTGATTTTGTCGCTCGCCATCCCGAACATTTTCTCGTTTGCGACGGCCACCGTCACCGGAGCCATCAACCTGATCATGGTCGGCGGGCTGGGCGGCGCGGTCATCGCCGTCGTCGGCGTCACGAACATCATCATGTACAACGCCTGGGCGATGTTTTCCGGGCTCGGGCACTCCATCAATTACCTGGTGGCGCAAAGCTACGGCGCCGGCAACAACCGGCAGGCCGTCGAACGGACGCACATTACGCTGTATGTGGTGATGATCCTGTTCCTCGGCATCGTGATCGCCGGTCTCATCGGCAGCTGGCCGCTCCTTTGGCTGGTGACGGGGGATGCGGATTTGGCCGGGCTAGGCGCGGGGTATGCGAAACTCCGTTTCGCGGCGCTGGCCATCGGCCTGTTCAGCTTCGTCATCCACGGCTTCCTGCGCGGCATCGGCGACACCCGGACGCCGGCGATTTTGACCGTGCTGGGCAGCGCCCTGATGGTGTTTTTCACCTATTCGCTGACCTACGGCCATTTCGGCTTTCCGGCACTCGGCCTGACCGGCGCCGGCATCGCTTTCCTCATCGGTGAAGGCGCGGGAGCGCTGGGTTCGCTGCTCGTGTTTTTCGTCTTCCTGCACCGGAAGATGCAAACCCGCAAACCCGCTCCCTTCAACCGGAAGGAAGCCCGGCTCATTTTGGAAGAGAGCGGCAAGCTCGGCCTGCAGGAATTCGCCCTCAGCCTGTCCATGCTCATCTTCACGGTGTTCGTCGGACGGCTTGGCACCGTGGCCCTGGCGGCCAACGAAGTGGCGCTCAACATCATGTCCCTCGGCTTCATGCCGGCCTTCGCCTTCGGCGCGACGGCGACCATCCTGGTCGGCCAGGAAATCGGCCGCGGCGAACCGTTCAAGGGGCGCCGGCTGGGCACCGAAACCGCCGTCTACGGCAGCATTTTCCTGCTCGCCATCGGCATCATCGAATTCATTTTTGCCTTGCCGATTGCCAAAATTTACACGAACGAACCGGAAATCTACACGCTGGTGGCCAAGCTGATCACCGTGTCGGCCTTCCTCCAGCTGTTTGACGGGCTGATGAACTTCTATGCCGGCGGTTTGCGCGGCATCGGCGACACCGGATTCCTGATGAAGGCGTCCATCGCCTGCGGGTTCGGGCTGTTCGTGCCCCTCGCCGCCCTGTTCATCTTCGTGTTCGACATGGGCAGCATGGGCGCCTGGATGTCCCTGTACCTGTACCTGACCATCTTTGCCGGCGTCGTCATGTACCGCTATTACAAGACGGATTGGCTCGGCGTCCGGCTGAAGTCGGCTGAGGGGAGCACGTCGCATACCGCCGCGGTGTGAGCCGGAAGTGTGAACCGGAAGGCAAAACGGGAGACGGATCATCCGTCTCCCGTTTTGGCTGTACGCCCGGCATGGGCGTCATCTCTACGGTGAAAGTCCGGAATGGGGGCTGGCGAGCGCCTACCATTAGCCGAGGGCAAGGGTGTCGGTCGCGAGGCCGAATCTGAAGGAAGCCGGAGGCA
>Ga0310829_1000209_pt1 | contig 73026 bp, 57 predicted proteins | sample WT_ome_4_FD_202244 | JGI IMG/M metagenome (GOLD analysis project Ga0310829, IMG submission 202244) | Sorghum-adapted microbial communities enriched on wild type (WT) sorghum from Joint BioEnergy Institute, Emeryville, California, United... ...
TCCCAACCCGTGACGCCTGCCTCCGCTACGCGCCCAGTGGAGGCTATGTAACAGCCTCCACTGGGTAACAAAATTACGTGAGTGAACCATTATCCTTCGGTAACATTTTTATATGAGTTGACACGGACCTTTAGTCTAAAGTAGTATGTTTACAAAAAAGATGTCGAGCTTATTTAAAGTTATTTTTCTCTGAAACAATAAAAACCACAACCAAACAGCTGTAGTTTTTAACAATGAAGGGATGCTAGTCTAAATCATCGCTCCGAAGCCTTCTACGATGTATTCACAGTTTTGATGTCAAACAGGTAATTGTCCACCACCGGATAGAGTTGACCTGATTGTATTCTTCAGTGAGCAGCAAACGGAGACTTCTAAAATCACCCCAAAACAACCCCACCCCTCACACGCTGCCTCCGCATCCACTGCGTAGCAACCCACTTCTCACCGCGAACCACCGGGACGCTGCTGTGCAAGGTCAAGTTGTTGAGTTCTTGTTGGCGATAGAAGTATTCGAAGTACAGGGCGGATCCGCGCTCGGGTTTGACTTCTAGATCCAACAAGGGAAAGACGGTCTCTCCTCCTGCCTCCACATCGTTCAAGTAGATGATCAGGGTGCTGATCCGATTGTTCTCTGCGGAGGGGCTGTTCGGGCCGAAAAAGTCATAGTGGGCTTGGTATTCTTGGCCTGGGCTGTAGTGGAGGATTTGCAAGCCTTCCGCGTGTTCGATGGGTACGTTCATCAATGCGGAAATTCGTTTTTCGATGCGATGGATAAAGGGGTTTTCCTCTTCTTCGAAAAACATCCCGCGGCTCGTGCGGATCTCGCTGACCACGTTGTTCACGAGTTTGGAGTCTCGCAGTCGGGGAGCGGCTGCCTTAATCAACTGCTGGCATTCGTCGTCCGTCAGCAGCCGTTCGAATTTCATGATCAAAGGCTCTTGGTGCAGTACCGTCGCCGCAACGGTACGATCATCGAGCCAGTAGAAGGATTGAATCGGCAAGATGGAAATCTCCTCGCTCATCTCTATCACCTCTACTATTCAGATTTTTGATGGAATTATTATACATCAGCCTAAATTCGCCGAGTATCCCCTTTGTTTGCCGTTCTCCCACGAATCATTCCATCAAACAAAAAATCAACAACCTCGCAGGGTTGTTGATTTTATAATGGTTCTATTCACTTCAAACACGCCGCATCCCACTCCCGTTTCAACTCCAAAAGGGATTGCTGACGCTTGCTCCGATCCTCACTCACAGCTCTTAACGAGACCTCATCGATAACCGCACCCAGCGTAATTTCCTCCGGAGACATGAAGCGCGAGGAGCAGCAAAGTCTCACAGGACACAACCATCATAAAAATCAATCGCCGCAAATCCTCCACCCACACTTCAACTTGTACGGAATCCCATCTATATACTGGATTTAAAATCAGACAAGTACCACGCCGGCACCGGGTTCCTCATCCCGTCAAACCACGTTAAGACATCCCGGGCCTGTTGCTGCATCACGGCGACTTCCGCTTCACCAAAAGGGATCGCCCAAGGAATCGAAGACAACGCATTGTTGCCGATATAGAGAGCCAATAGCTTAAAGAATTCGTCCGGAGGATTCCCATGAAAATAACCGTGAATCTGCCCCGTCGCAAAATGCGGGCTCACCTTAGCGCTCCAAACAATACGGTTAAACTCTTCCCACGGATCCCCATAATCCCAGCGATTAAAATCAATGATCCACAGCTCCTCCTCGGGCGAGATGATCATATTCCCCACATGATAATCACCATGCTGAAAGCACTGCGGCCGCTCGCTAAGGTAGTGCCGATTTGCTGCAATATAAGAGATGAGCTGCTCATCGCCTTCCATTGTTACGCCGCAGTCTTGATATTGCTTGATTTTCCGGTCTACTTTTCGATTAAAAAAGGATTCTCACGGTTCTTGATCCACCGGAGCAGGGATACTGTGAACTTGCCTTAAGATTTGCCCGGCTGTCACGCCAAGATGGTATTGCCTCGTGTCCGTCAGCTTCGGCAATACCGCTTGCGCATCTTCGCCGTCACACCAGGTCAAGAGCGAATAGACACTCTGGCCGTTGTTGCATACCCCAGAATCCACAGGCCGCGACATGGGCACCCCGCTTTCGGCTAATCTTTTCATCATTTCAAACTCATGTTTCTTGTGGTCGTACTGGGAAATATCTGCGATGCGCAGCAGCCATCTCTCGTTGGTGACGGTTTCGATGTAGTATTTTTGGTCGCTCGACCAGCCTTTGGTGATCGGATCGATTTTTTTGAACGTTTCATAACCTTGGATATCCGCGAACACAGAATGCTCCCTCCCCCAATCCGCCTAGAATCATTATACCTGATGCCAAAAAAGGCCAACCAATTCTGGTTGACCCGATGAATAATCCATGGCTAAAACAGCATATTCACAAACAAACCGCTTCCGTAGGTTGGCATCGTGATTTGAATCGAGGACTGGTAGATCGCGAATTGTTGTAACTGACGAGCCGTCTGGTTCATCAGGCTGCTGGCCGGCACGGTATTGAATCTTTCCATAGCTAAGGCTAGACGGTAAGCCAGGCCGACATGACTGCTAATTGCTCGCGTAGTTTGATCGAAATTCAATCTCAAATTCTTCTTAAACTGTTCTTCATCCAGCTGGAGTAAGCCGTCGCCGTCACGATAGAGACCGAGTTGCTCATAGGTCGGGGAATCGACTAAGAAGTCCAAGCTTTTTCGGATAGAGGGGTTCAAGATCCCGCCAGCTTCTGTCAGACGACCCACCATGGCATTGTAACTCGATATCAACTCACTCACTTGTGAAATGATTTTATCGGCATCGGGATTAACCTGAATCCTCACCGTTTCCATCGATGGAGCCAAGAGTGTTGCCGTCACTTTGTCCTTCTCCAGCTCAATTGTGTTCGACTGAGACGTTTGAATTGCACCGCCGTTCACGCTGTATGAGGCATTGGACGCAATTTGGGTTGCATTCCGTACGCCTGTTGCTGACATCGCATTGCCGATAACGTCTTCAACCTCGAAAGCCTGATCCGTTCCGGTGTGGTCGCTGCATAACTCTAGCTTCAGGTGGCCCGTATCTGCATCTGGGAGCATCGTTGCAGTAATCCCTGTCTTTGCTGCATTGATCGCCTCTTGTAACTTGCTCAGCGCTTGATCATTCGTATCGTGCTCAGCGATCACCACCGATAGCTTGGTCGTCTTGCCGCCAAGGGTAAGGGTGAATTCATTTATCCCTTGGCTTACAACGGAGGCACTTGCTCCAGACAATAAGGTTCCGCTGTTCCTTTGAGATGTCGCAATCGCTTTCAACTTCACATCATAGGTTTGCCTTGCAGCTCCAGCCGATGCCATTGCAATAACCCGACTGCTGTCCGAGGTTTCCACCGTTCTTGCTTCGAATAATGGATTATTCCGCAGCATCAATTTTTTTGCGGCTTGTTGCACTCTGTATGTAGATTTCAAGAAGTTAACAATTCCGGTTGCTGCTGTCTTGAAATATTGCACATAATGCATACTTGGTGAGATGAGCCTGGACAATAAAGATGAACTCTCACTCATTCTATTGGAAGATACAACATTCATGGCTGCCGTTCCGCTCGTCGAATCGATCAAGCTATACGAGTCGTTCGATAACATCATCCATCACTCCCTTTATCATGGAACTGTAAAGTTTATTCTGGATGCATGGTCCCGCTTCGCACGATGATTCGACACTTTTCCTCTTATTTTATCTCCGAATTATCGCCGATAGTTGAAGTTTAAAGAAAACTTTAACTTCGCATGTGATTAGAATTATTGCATCTTCTCCTAGCCTTGGCAAGTCCACGGCATGACAGATATGACTTTTATTATGACAACGGTCACTATGTCCATATGACATGGCTTTGATACTCTTGGAATGCAGCCACTCCTGCGGTTGTATTCTTAAGAGAAGGTGTGATTAACATATTTTCCTCCCTGAAAGATTCAACTAAATCCATTGTATTTATCGTGCTCGTCTTGCTTCTGGCGGTTGGTTTCAGCTTCATCCCTCATGTGAATACCTTTGCTTATATGATGACGCCAACGATTGCAGTGCTCATCATGATGTTGATCGTGACGCGTGACGGTTACCGTAAATCAGGCTGGAAAAAGCTTGGTTTGCATAAGCTCGGTTTCAAAAGTTGGGGATTTGCGCTGATCGTTCCAATCATCCCGTTGGCTGTGGGATTTGTCGTTGCCTATGCGGCCAACCTATCCTCCTTCGAGCCTGGAAGTGACTTTGAAGGCTTCAGTTGGACGGTATTTCCGCTGCTTATTGTCTTCTTATACATCAAGTCGGTGTTAACCCAATCCATGGGCGAAGAACTTGGCTGGCGCGGGTATCTGCTGCCGACCATGCTTGGATGCATGGGACGAAAAAAAGCGATGTTACTTCACGGAGCCGTCCATGGGGTATGGCACTTCCCGTTAATTCTCAACACGGAAGCGTACCACTCCGATGAGAATCTCTGGCTTCTGCTGCCCATGACCGTGCTCAGCACGATCTTTCTTGGCCCCGTGATCGGCGAAATTCGCATGCGGACCGGCAGTGTATGGACCTCCTCGATGATCCACACCACGCATAATTTAGTGTGGCTCATTTTTGCCGCAGTGACGGTCGAGCATCAAGAAGCCGCAAAATATATCAGCGGGGACATGAGCCTCTTCGTTATTCTGTTCTACGCTGGACTGACCTTCTACATGTGGAGACGGGGAAGAACGTCTCACAATTGATGCCATATAGCAAAAAACCACAACCTCATGGTTGTGGTTTTTATTTTCCAAAATGGGGGCGAACCGTGGTATGCCAGATCCACATTTCACTTTAGTCCCAAATCATTCGCGTTCCCAGTTTTCTATCTTTATGAAAAATCCGCAGTTGACTCCCTATACCCGAGTAAGCTTATCCGGGTTTCTTACAACGTAGATTCTATGAATCTTTTCATCTCGATGTTGTAAATAGATAGCGGCCACGGCTTCGTCCCCGGATCGAAGCACAATTCCAGTCTCTCCGTTCAGAGCTGCAAACTCGGAGTGAAGACTTCCCTGAGACTTCAAGCCATGGAGCGCGCCGGCAAGGATAAGGGCCACTTGTTCGCGCGTTTGTATCGGATGTGTAGCCGCGATGACTTTTCCACCCCCGTCAGTGACGAGCATGACGTCTTCGCTCAGCAAGGATAACACAAGATCAACGTTACCTTGCTCGAGGGAGGTGAGGAAGCGGCTCACCCATTCCAATTCGATCGCGTCGGCCGCAACCGTTTCTTCCTCGGATATGCCCATCTTGCTTCTCGCTCGGCTCATCAACATGCGGCAATTTGTCTCTCGTTTGCCAAGCAGTTCGGCGATATCGGGGTAATCGAATCCAAGCGCTTCACGAAGAACGAAAACCGCACGCTCTGTCGGCGATAACCTCTCAAGCAGTACAAGCATACCATAAGACAGCAGGTCACGGCGGACGACCGTTTCGAGCGTATCCGCTTCCGGTGTCGGAATCGGCTCGGGGAGCCAAGGACCGACGTACACTTCTCTCCTCCTCCGCGCAGATTTCTGCAGATCGAGACAGCGATTGGTTACCATTTTGCACAAATAGGCCTTCGGTTCCCTCAAACGTTCGGGATCTACGTCGCAGGCCTTAAAGAACACGTCCTGCACCACATCCTCCGCATCTGCCGCAGAACCTGTCAACTGATAAGCCAGCGTGAACAACAGCGCTTTATATTTATCGTACAGTTCCTCCATACGCCATCTCACCTTTTCCTGTTGTAAAAATTGCACACCGGGGTGCTCTTTATCTATCGAAGCATACTGGCGTGACTGATCGCAACCGTTTTCGGCATATTTGGCCGCGGCGAGAGTTCCATAATTCAATCGTTAACCGAATTCCTCAGCATGATCGATCGCCCACTGTTTGAAGGTGCGAGGCGCTCGACCGGTTACTTCTATCACGGTAGGAAGCACAGTAGAGAATCTTTGACCTTGCTTGGATAGTTCAAAGAGTGCGTCAACCATTTCCCCAGGCATATACCGAAGCAGTTGCTCATAAGCGATGTCGTCCGGGATCGTTTCAAAACCGATATCCCGACCCAATACTTCGCCAAGTATGCGTACTTGTTCTCTACGAGTAAGTCGTTCAGGTCCGGTTAACGTATAGATCTTCCCTTCATGTCCGTCTGAGCTTAAAGCTTTCGCTGCGACGGCAGCTGTGTCTCGCGAATCGATGATTGGTATGCTGAGGTCGCCGAATGGCACCCGGACAACCCCCTCGGTTCTGATCGAATCTTTCCATCGAAACGCATCGGTCATGAAACCGCTGGGCCGCAGGAATGTCCAGGATACACCCGATTCCCGCACTGCCTGCTCGGCTTTTAAGTGAAGCCGTGCAATAGCATTTCCTGCTCCAATTTCAACGGTTGCCGCTGAGAGCAATACGATATGCCGCACTCCGGAAAGCCTTGCGATCCGCGGAAAATCAAAGTCGGCGGCTAGGGGCAACATCCAAAACACCTTCTCTACGCCTTCCAAAGCCGCTAGAAACGTCTCCGACTTCAATAAATCTCCAGCTACCCGCTCAACTCCTGCAGGAAGATTCGCCTTCTCCGGATTGCGGACGAGCGCCCGTACCTTTAAACCGTCCTTATGCAGCAGCCGAACTACTTCACGGCCTACCGATCCAGTGGCACCTGTAACCAGAATCATGTTTTTCACATCCTTTGCTATTCCTATTTTTATACCGTTTGAACATGATGCAGCTGAGGACAGCGGTATAAGGTTACGCGCTTATTGTGAACTAGAAGTTGGATGCTACTTTAACCGCTTGGGCCAAGCCGTTTTCGATGATTTGCTGAGACCGATCTTGGAATTGCAAATGACCTTCGATGACAACCGTTTCAATATTCGTTATTCCCCAGAATGCCAGCATGCTTTTCACGTAGTTCACAGACATCTCTTTTTGAGCCAGCGGGCCTTCGGAGTAAACACTGCCTCGTGCGTTAAGCAGCACGACTTTCTTGTCGCCTTGCAGCCCTACCGGACCTTGTGCCGTATAAGTGAAGGTTTTGCGAGGTTGGCTTAGATAGGACAGGTAGGTCAGCAATGGAGCGGGAATCGTAAAATTCCAAAGCGGGAACGCGAATACGACTTTATCTGCTGCCAGGAATTGATCTGCGTAGCTGTTCGCGATCGCGATGGCGTTTTGTTCCCGGGTTGTAAGTTCTTCACCCTTGGAAAGCTTGATAATGCCCGAATACATTTCGCCGTCGTAGTAAGGCAGCTCCACTTCGAAAAGGTCTAATTCCGTGATATTGTCATTCGGGTTTTTCTCCCGGTACTCGCTTAAGAAAGCGTCGTATAGCTTTAAGCTGATAGATTGCTCCCGATTGTTAGCTTTAACGAATAATACATTTGCCATGTTCATCATTCCTCCAGAAATGTAATAGAAGTTTTGTCTCTGAAAATAATCATGGTATTGCTTGCGTCGATCCTCATCACCCCTTTGCGTTTTGCACATATGACGACGTACGGCTCTGATTTGTAACATGGAAACTCCATGACATGGCCAATGACTTGTCTGGTAACCTATTTGATACGAGAGACCACCTCGAACGCGGATTGGCGGGGTGAAACAGGTGTGTGACCTGTATGAAAACAAAAAAACTTGCCGACGAAGGGCAAGCTTTAAATTTCCAATAAAACGTATACCTTAAAAGACTTCCGAGTCATCGTATCAGGTCCGTTGTCCACGATGGAGTAAGCTCCGTAGATATAAAATGCAGACGCCCCACTGATTACGGTAGCTTGATACGTACAAACCCTGCCGCAGCCAAGGCTGCTGCGGTTAAGATCGCGGCAAAGGCGGTTGAGCCCGTGGCCAATCCGGTATAGTCGATCAGGTAGCCCGTGCACACAGGGAGGATAGCGGCAGGGATATAGCCGCCGATGTTAAGAACCGCGTTCGCTTCGGCTCTGCGATGCTCAGGAACATGCAAGCCGATCAGTGTCAGGCCACCGAGTTGGCCGAGACCTTGACCCGCACCGGCCAGCAAGGCAGCCAGCACTAGCGGGGTGACGGCGGAAGCATAGGAAGCGATCACCATGCAGAGCATGGCGAGGAAGACGGACGCTGCGCCCATCAGAAGCTGGCCTCGGATGGTAAGCTTCTTCAGGAGAAATTGAACGCCCGTCGCCATCAAAAACATGAGGCATGTCATTCCGCCGGCGACGAGCGGATCCGAGGCGCCCAGCAGCTTCTTCAGCAGTGATGGGCCGAGCGACAGCATAAATGATGTTGACGTGATGCCCGGAGCGAAGACCGCGATGCCAAGAGCAAGGTGCAGCCGGTTGTCCTTGGGCACGCTGGGCAGCCGAAGCCGCCATTCACTTTGGCGTGCTGGAAAGCGCAGTCGTGGAAGCGACCCGGCAACGGCGAAGGCGCTGGCCAATATCAAAAGTTGGGTGCCAAACAGGGGAACGACCGGTTGGGAGAGTAACTCGGAAAAGATGCCTGATAACAGCGGACCGAGTCCTGCACCCAGCACCATGGCGACCGAAGCGGCGAGCGCAGCCGTCTTTCTCCGAGCAGGGCCTCCGACATCCACGACCGAAGCCATGCCAGCCGAGACGATGACGCCGACGGCAATGCCCGATAGTAATCGCGCGAGCAGGAGTGATGCGACCGTGGAGGCCGTGCCAAAAAGAATACAAGCGAGCACGGCGGCCGCAAGGCCCGGGAACAACACCGGCTTGCGACCGTACCGATCAGACAACTGACCGGCGACGAGCAAGGTCGCGAGTAAACCGGCGATATATGCGGCGAAGATTAATGTCAGCGTGCCATTGGAGAAGCCCATTTCCTGCTGCCAGCGAACATAGAGTGGGGTGGCCGAATTGGACAGGATGAAGACCGCCGTTACGAGCCAAGCGGTCGTCCATATTCGCCAAGCGCTAGGGACAGGAGCGGTATATTGGGCTTGATCCGAAGCAATTGCCATCCACAAGACCTCCTAAGATGAAGATTTCTCAAAGCACTATTGGCCCTCGAATCTCATCATAGGGTATAATCAAATATAACTGAAATACATAAAATGAATATAATACATAACCAATTGGTTATGGTGGAGTGCATGCAAATGAACTTGAACCTTCTCCGAATCTTTGTGCAGGTTGCAGAGACATCGAACATTACGGAGGCATCCAAAGCGTTGTTCATCTCACAGCCAGCCGTGAGCAAAGCGATCAAAAATTTGGAGGCGTCGCTTGGCATCCAACTGTTCATCCGTGACAAGCATAAAGGGTTGCTGCTGACGGAAGCAGGGCGGGAGATTCTCGTATTAGCCAGGCAGATGAAGGCGATCGAGAACAGCATTTATCAAATTGCCGGCCGGGAGAACCGCCTGCTCGGCGGCAAGATCAAAGTCGGTTCCTTCCCCGCAGCAACAACAAACTTGCTATCCAAGGCCATCGCCGTTTTCCGTACAAATTATCCGTTGGTGAAAATCGAGTTGCTGGAAGGCGTCTCCGATCAAATCAAGCAATGGGTAGAAGACCGAACAGTAGAACTAGGGATTGTGGCGTCTCCGTTGGATTCATTAGAATTCGAGAAATTGCAGTCCGACTACATGGTTGCGATCGTTCCTGCGGATCATCCGCTGGCGAAAGAACCGATTATCGATCTGAATTGCTACCGAGACGAGGTTATTTTCTGTAAAGGCGGGCATGAGATCGCCATGAATTCCATCCTGAGAGAATACCGGATCGAGTTGGGGGAAGGTTTGACGGTGCAATCGGCCGAAACCTTGATCCGTATGGTCCGTAACGGGCTAGGCATCGGGCTGATCTCCAATTTTACGCTATCTTCCGTGTCGCACGATTTGGTCGTCAAGGAGATTCGACCGGGCGTCACTCGTGATATCGGCATCATCGCGCATTCCTTCGGGGAGATATCGCCGGCAGCCAAACAATTGGTTACCGTCCTGCTCCAAACGGGCCAGGAGTCGGGCGAAGGTTTCGAGTGATCCAGGAATTCATCTCCGCTTAGTATTGCCCAAGCGAGACATTATTGTGCTTTCGCCGCTCCCTTCCCTCTGTGAAGCTGAGCGGCTATAACATTAGGTGACCTTGAGGTGACCTTGAGGTGACTTAAAAGTCACTCTTGGGTCGCCTTAAACCGGGCTCGGCCAAACCGTGCTAATTCCTTGCAACCCAAAATGTAATATATATATTGCATTTTGCAATATATATATTACAATATAAATAAGAGGAGGGACTCAATGCTTGCAAAATAGAGTTAAGATCGCTCGGATTCAAGCCGGCCTGACACAACAACAACTGGCAGATAAGATAGGGGTCACTCGCCAGACGATCAGTTTGATCGAAAAAGGGTCCTATAATCCAACCCTGAAGTTATGCCTAGACATTTGTCATGCACTTCATAAAACGTTAGACGAGATATTCTGGGTAGAGAAAGGAGAATAACGAATATGAAGAAGATTACAGATGAACGCTTGGCAATACAGAATCTTAAGAACATTCGCATTTCTTACATCATCCAAACCCTTGGCATTATTGCTATTTTGACGTTTGACGCCATTACAAAAGGAATTGACGGGATGCGGGAAAATCCCCTGTGGCTTATTTTCATTGTGACTGCCGTTGTCTCTGCATATTTGTCCATGGGTGCCAGTGTAGATTATGAGAATAATAACACTAACCCTAAAAAGGGTTTGGGAATTTCACTCGCGGTGCTTGTGCTTATCTCGGCTGTTGTCGGCTATTTTGTAACGCGTACCGATGGTTCAGCCGTGAATGGGATAATCATGGGTGGCATTCTATTGGTTTGCGGTCTGATTCCTGTGGCTTATATCTATAAACAGAGAACCAATAGACTGGATGAAGACAACGAGGAGTAAATGCTTTCACACTAATAATGGTTTTGGAAAAATGTCAGATCTCGTACCCAAAGGTACAACGCAAAATCAGGATCGCCGAGCAATAAATCAAAAACCACAACCATAAGGTTGTGGTTTTTTAAGTTCCAAAATGGAGGCGATCCGTGGTATGGAAAATCCACAATTCGCAATAGTAAGTAACATTCTCTTTGTAATGAAACATAAACCCTTAATGCATACGAATACTAATGAGGACCTATCCTAAATAAACTTGTTTAAAGTAACATTCTACGCGGTAGATTAAGATAATTTACACCACCAAATCGGATATAATCGAAATTTACCTACAACAATCAGATAAATCCGTTCCATTTCCAAATATATAAGTAATATATAAGTAGCTACCCGACAAATTATTGATTGTTCCAACCTCAAGCAAGCGTCATCGAGAAATTCTATAAGTTTTGGGGTCGACAATTTTCTCCCCTTAGTATAAAGAAATAAGAGAATTAGCCCCGAACCAAACTTCAAGAGTACGAAGAGCCGTGTTAGATAATTTTTGAGTAAACAGCAAGGCTAGTTTGCTTTTTGGTCTAGAACAAGCAATATAAAACAGATTTCTATTTCTTTCAAAACTTTCCATTTTATTTGTTGGCACTCCGTTGTAAGCATATTCTAGCATTTGAGAAAAATTATATAAGTTCCATCCTCGCCCAAAAATCACCAATACATTCTCAAACTCTGCACCTTTTACTCCATGCTTGGTTGCAAAAGGTGTTTTATCTTCTATAAACTTCACTAAAGCAACAACCTCTTGGTATGAGATCTTCTTCAGTTTCTCAGTCCTCTCTAATAGTTCCCTTTGATTTTCTGTAAGTTCTAATTCATCCTTCTTACTGCAGATCTCTTCTATTTGAATAATACTTTCTGTTAATGGAGGATAAGCACCTTTAGTTAAATGCTCAATCACCATACCCACAGTTCCATTAGAACGTAAGGTAAGTAACTTTTCCATATACCTAGCTAAATATTCTTTATCCTTGTGGGAACGAATTAACGGATAGTTTGTCCCTAAGAAACGTGACATTTCACCGTATTTTCGATTTTCATAAGCGGTACAAAATGGCTCCAAGGTATCCGCAAAGAACGCTATATATGGATCTTCTTTTTTTATATATATCTCGCTTCGAGGAAAAACATTAGCCAAGTTGCGATATCCTTGCTCTTGAGCAAGAATATTATGAGTCAACATAAGTATTTTTGTTTTATCTGGGGCAAAGTCCCATCCATCGTTAACAAGCATAGATTTAGTTCTTTCAATGAATTGATGCGCAATATCAGGAGGAAGATCATCTTTCCAATGTCCATCTGTCCTTCGAATACCGCCCCATTCATTCGTGTGAAATACTATCACTCCACCAACATTATTAGTGTCGCTAACCTCTTGTGTTAAGTCCGGTCTTATCCTATTCAAGCATTCAACGATCTTGGTGCTCGAACGAAAGTTCGCCCGTTTTCCAATTACCTCTAAATTTTCGTGCTCAATCTTTCCACAACCTGTCGGGTAAATCTTCTGCCAATGGTCACCAAAAAAACCGAGAAGGGGACCATTTTCACTATCAAGAAAATGCCTTTTCAATGATTCTACGAATTTCTTATCAGTATCTTGATATTCATCAATAAATATTATCGGATACCTATTAACTAGTATCCTTCTGAATTTCAGATCTTCTATCATGAAAATTGCTAAAGAAATCACATCATTGTGGCCTAGTAAGATTTGGTTGTCTTGGACTCCAGGTATACCCAAATCGTAAGTAATCGTATATGAATTAACACTATTAATATGTTCCAATCTTTTAGGCCATTTATCCAGATGAGTAATTAATTCACGTAAACGCGGTTGGAAATCCTTAATTAATGACCAACAAAAAGAATGTATTGTTGCAGTATATATAGCCGGATGATGATCCGTCCTAGATTCAATCTCTTCTCTAGCGACATTAGTGTAGGTAATGCATGCTATCCTTTGCTTGTTTCTTAATAAAGTTTCTCCTTTATTTTCAAGAATTTGTTTTAATGTCTGTATCAAAGTATACGTTTTACCAGCCCCAGCTCCAGCTTCTAAGACAAAACTCTTGCTCCTCCTGATACATGAATAAACTTTCTCCAGCGCTTCTTTCGCAGCTATTTCGGCAGGACTAGTCACATGAGTACTTTTCATAATTAAACACCCCATAAATCTAATTAATAGATAACCATGCCAGTCCTTGTTTTATATAGGCTGGGACATTCCATGTTGTTTCTTCAAGCGCATACTTAAGTGCAAAATTTGTTTTATCAACTTTAAGTGCCTTTTGCCAAGCAGACCTTTCTAACTCTTCACTGTTATTCCCCTTTATATCAAACAAAGATCTATTTGCCAGCATAAAAGCATCCTCAAAACTTCTACCAGTTGGGCCAATCTCCCCCCAACTCCGCGTGTCTACCTTTTCCATCTCCACTGGCTCTATTGCTGCAGCAGTTTCCGCCAACATTGTAGACATTTCACCAATTCCAAGTTCAATAAATTCGGGTACTTGATACGCTAAGCGCAATAAGCCATTCGTCTTTTCAATTTCCGTTTTATTTAGAAGACTAATAGGGGAGAGATCATTTTCATTAAACCATTTTTTTATGCAAGCATTACTTGTATACGCACCTTCTGAGACGATACATTTCTCTCGGTTTTTGGAATCAACTGAATCAATATCTGTAATAATTAGTGTACGTAATTCTAGAAAATTAAGCAGAGAGAAAAAATGATGTGCATAAGCTCCCCCTACCTCAATAATGGTTAAATATTTACTCGACAGTGGACTCGAGTAAGCCGATTCTGAATCAACTTTCTCGATGATCTTAGGCATTAGAATTCTTTCTGTCGGACCTTCAATTAATATAGCTTTATCCGCAAAAAAGAGATCACATTTGGTCAGAGTCAGATACTTATGTAAAAACTCTTTATCATCTTTTTTTGTTTCATTACTAAACCCTAATTTTAGATCTTTCACTCGGGTATGCATTCCCGTATTTATAAAGTATCGAATTGAATCAAAAGGTGCCTCATTGGCAATATGTGTAGAATGAGTAGTAATAACGAATTGAACCGGCCACGGGCTACCATCATTAAATTGACATGAGAATTCATTAGCGATCTCTGTAAGCTTCCGAATGAAAACTTCCTGCATTTGAGGATGCATGTGTGCTTCCGGTTCTTCAATAAATATTAGATGAAAATTTGCAGCAGTTTTTCTAGCTTTGTACAGTTTGAAGAATTCATACAATTTAAATAATATATAAATTAAATTTCTTGATCCTAATCCGTTGTATGTTTCAGGTAAATTTATACCGTGCTCACCCGGATAATGTACCTTCGTGTGATTTTCTAAAAGCCTCTTTACATCTAAGGTTGTCTCAGTATGAAGCGGTAATGTGCTAAGGCCTGGGTAGCCAAATAACGAGAGTGCAGGAAGCAGCTTATTTACATGTTGATTAAAATCAGTATCAAGTTTAAATTGAATCTCTTTTACAGAATTCTCAAGTAATGACAACGTCTCATTGTCTGAAGTTTCTGATTTAGCAATATCTAACATTCTTTCAACTATACTACCAAGAACGTCACTATCTTTATGTGTTGTATCATCTAAGCCTCTTTGTGCATTTATAAATCCAGTTTGTAATAATTCACGGAATATTGCTAAATCAAACTTTTTTTGATTGGTTGGGTCCTGTGGATCGATTGCATATACTGATGTAGAAAAATACAGTGGCACTCTCTCCTTAATAACTCTAAAGAAATTCTTCTTTTCTGACACTGTTTTTTCTGGTTCACCAGTATACTCAATTCCCTCAAAAAAAGCGGGAATTTTTCCATCAGCAAGTTGATAACGTACCACCGCTACAGTATGGGTTAAACTTGGATCCAAATCAATTACAAACTCCCCCAAAGGTCCAAGATTATCAGTATTAATATCATACTTAAGCGTCAAGGTTATTTGTATATATGGGAGTATATCTCGTACTTGATCTTCTTTTTCCTCTTTCATGAGTATAAATGCATTCCAAAAATCTTCATGTATTGGAATTGAAAAATCTTCCAATTTGAATTTTGCAGTACCATCCGACAAAAATCGTCTGAAAACCTCAGTAAATGAGGTTTTTCCAGAGTTATTTCGTCCAACAATCACTGTGGTTTTTTCATCTAGGGTTATCTCTGAGTCACGCAGCAACCTAAAGTTATTTACCTTCACTTTTTCGATTCTCATATAAAGTTCCCCTCATTGATCTATTTTTCTCCTTATATATTTCGTCACCATATTGCATTTCCCTTCCATTTTGATATTCAAAATACGATATAAAAACATATCTAGGAATAAATGTGAATCACCCTTTAATTACCCTGTTATGAAAAAGAATCATTTAGAAAAGGAATCATTTCACAACCAACTAATCCAAATTAGCATATTTGCTTTTTCAAATTAATATCTATACTATCTGGAATGGGCCGAGGTATGGCTGGATATGAACAGCAGACCAATCAAAACGAGAACGAAAATCATAATTTTTTCTACTCAAAGTTTGAATTGCATTTGAATTTCAGTTTCAATTCATAGCAAATATCAGTCCACATAAAGAATGGTATATCATGTTGGGAAGAGGAGAGTATCTGATTCCCAATTTAAATTACTGACGAACTATACCCTACGATGGTAACCATAGCGGTAGAATCGGATTGTGTGCTTGTCGCTGATGCCAAGCCTCGGAGCTTTCCATTCGCTCCCTGCGCGCGATCGAACCCCATTATCCCCTGATCTGATTCCTGATTTAAATTCCTAACGAGTTTACTCAATGATGACTACTTTAGCAGTAGAATCAGATTACCGCGCTCTTGGTCGACACCCCATATCTCCCCATAAAACGATACCGAAGAAAAAAAATCCACAACCATCCTGAAGTGCACCCCTTATAGTGGACATTGAAAAAACACCCTGGTGTTAAACCGATGAAAACTATAGGGGGTGCTTTTCGTATGGCAAAAAAGGGGCAGAAGTTTCTTTCATACAGTTTTGACCCAAAGAAGAAGGCAATTGAAAATGAGGCTTCAAGGAATGACAAAGCAGAAAGTGGCTGAGGTATTGGGGATCGAAGACCTTGGACGATTGAAAGTATGGATGAGTCGTTACAAGAAAATGGGAGAATATGGACTAATGGACCACCGCGGGAGACGAAGAGAGTATGTCGATGAGGATCGTTACGTGAGACGGTTGGAGATGGAGAACGCTGTCCTAAAAAAGTGGTTGGCCATTACGAAGGCGGAGGTGTACCAGAGAAGCATCGGCTCGTCAAAGAGCTTAGACAACGTTATAGCGTCTCCGAGCTCTGTAAAGAAGTAGGAATTTCACGTAGCGGATTCTACGCCTATTTAAAGCGTAAGAACAGAAGAGCGGGATCTGAGCTAAAGGCGCTGCTATATGCGTTGTATACGAAATACGACGGGAAATACGGCTACAGACAACTTCAACCCTTCCTTCTTCAAGAACATGATTTACGGATCAATCACAAGAAGGTTCTACGATTAATGCAAGAGCTCGGTATACGCTCTAGAATCCGGCGTAAGCATACGCAAGCTCTACAGGCGGGCGGGTTGCAGAAAATCTGCTGCAACGGGATTTTAAAGCTGATTTGCCGAATCAAAAGTGGGTGACTGACGTCACACAGTATCGTGTTGGAGATACTTGGTTGTACCTCTCGACGATTAAAGATTTATTCAATAACGAGATCGTCGCTTACAATATGAGCTTGAGAAATGACAACCAGCTAGTCTTGCAGACATTAGAGAAAACCTTTGAAAAGCAAAAGGACATGACCGGATTGATCGTTCACAGCGATCAAGGATTCCAGTGCACGTCCTATGCTTACCACGACATGCTGCCAAAGGTTGGCGCCTAAATCAGCATGTCTCGCCGAGGCAATTGTTATGATAATGCCTCTATGGAGAGCTTCTTCTCACATCTAAAGACAGAAGGACTCTATCCTTATGATATCCGAACTTTAGAGGAAGCACAAAGGCGAATGGAGGACTTCATTCACTTTTATAACCACCACAGTCCTTAACGAAAATTAAACAAGCTGGCGCCGGTAGAGTACCGACGTCAGCTTGTTGCCTAGGGGCTTTTTCTGTTGTCCACAAAATGGAGTCTTGACCATCCGGTTGTGGATTTTTCTCAATGGAGGCGAGGGGAGTCGAACCCCTGTCCGAAGGCAACGCCACATAGGCTTCTACGGGTGTAGTGACAGTATTGATGTCACCCTAGAGACTCCCCGTCACCGGATTCTCTTCGGGTCAGCCTGATTGTCTTCTTCAGCTAGCCGCAGGCGGAGACTAGACAGCGTATCCCACTAAAGGTTGAGCCCCTATCCTGCCACATGGGCGATGGAAGGTAGGAGCCTGGAGGCCGTTATTAGGCGGCCAGAGCCAGAGTTGGTTGTTTAGCTTTGCCGTTTAAATTTGGCGTTAGCGTTGATAAAGCGGACGCTCCCCACTACCCGCTACCCATGCTCGATCTACCCCCGTCGAATCCAAAAACGCCCCCTTAATAAAAAGGGTGTTCGAGGATCAAGGTGCAGCCTGCAAGGGCCTGCTACTTGCTCGCATCACGAACAAGTGATGTTTCGTTCTTACATCCATTATTATACCATGTTTGCTTCCCATCATGTTTATGGACTTGATGGAAACGCTGGGAACTACCCTCTTGGGCTTGTTATCTTGCGATCTTCTGCTTCTCGCGCAACGCCCGTTGAATATCGCGTTGAGCATCCCGCTTCGCGGCGGAATCACGCTTGTCGTATTGCTTCTTCCCTTTGCCCAGACCCAGCAGCAGCTTCGCATATCCGTTGCGGATATAGATCTTGAGCGGTACGATCGTATACCCTTCCTGCTTGGATAAACCCAACAGCTTATTGATCTGTGCCTTGTGCATCAACAGCTTGCGTGTCCGCGTCGGATCGGTTGGATTAAACCGATTCCCCTGCTCGAACGGGCTGATGTGCATGTTGTGAATATGAATTTCGCCGTTTCGGATCGTCGCGAACGCATCGCTAATGTTCACCCGAGCATTCCGAATCGACTTGATCTCGGTGCCGGTGAGCACCATGCCCGCTTCGTAGGTATCTTCGATGAAATAGTCATGGGAAGCTTTTTTATTTTGCGCCAGCACTTTACCGTCACTTTTCTTACCCATGTCGTCATCTCCTCCTAAACCCTCACAGGGCAGTTTACCAGACATTTATTGTACCAACTTAGGCGGTCAAAAGCAAGGATGAGCGCCCGCCAGCCACCAACTTCAAGCCTTCCCCCGCGGCAGCTTATCCGCATACCTGGCCCGCAGTTCTCCCAAGTACTCCAGCTTGGCCAGCACCTTCTCTTTATTAAGTAGTCCGATGCTCAAGATCATCTGCTCGATCAGCAGCAGCGGCGTCACCATCGAATGAAATTCTCCCAAGTCCCCCCGGCTCACGTAAAAAGCAGCGTTCACCTGCGCACCGTACCGGAACTCCTCGCGGTCCGTCACCATGACGGCCGAGCAACCGATCCGCTTGACGCAGTCGAGGATCACCTCGGTCTCCGGCAGCAGCCGGGTGAAGTTGAACAGCAGCACGACATCCTCCCGCTGCACATGGGCCAGCGACTCCAGCAGCTCATGGCCGCTGGCCGCCATCATCCGCACCGACATCCCGAATCGCGACAACCGATAAAATAACAGCTCTCCCAACGCCACGGAAGGCCCCGGTGCGTAGACGTAAATCCGTCTAGCCCCAGCCATCAAGGCGGCGGCGTGCTTTAACTCCTCTGGATCGGTCCGTTCCGCCGTTTCCCGCAGGTGAAGGCTCGTTTGCTCCAGCAGCTTCAGCGGCAAGCTCGACGGATCGAGCCGGGAGATGGTTGCCTCCAGCTTATGCGCCGGCGTCGTATCAATGGCTTGGCGAAGCCGCAAGCGGAAGTCTTTGCCGTTCTCGTATCCCGCCGTCCGCCAAAAGCGCGACACCGTGGCAATACTCGTGCCCACCCGATCCGCCAACTCCTGCTCGGTCATGAACAACGCCTCGTCGGGGTGCCGCTCGATGAAATCGGCGATTTTTTGATGGCCGGGGGAGAACTTCACTTGCTTCGCAAATAGTTGATTCCGATACTTCGACATGGGCTCCGCTCCTTAGGGTCTCGTTCTGTTCTGCTCCTATTCTAACAAGCCATTGTTATGTAAATTTATTTACATCATTTTCACTATGTAAAAAATATTACAATCCGTTGACATACACCCACGCCTCATTTAATACTCGGCCTCTACACTTTGGGAAGAACGACTCATTAAAGGAGGTTTTCCCTTCATGAACCGTAAAACCCTGTACACCCTCACGTCCTCGCAAAAAATGATGATTTTCGTCCTCTCCATGTCCCTGTACGGCTTGTCCAACATGTTCACCGAGCTCATCCCCGAGTTTCGCCTCGGGCCGATCGAACTCTCGGTGGAGTACTTCGCGTTTATCCCGCTCACGTTGTGCATGCTGTTCCACCCGCTGTATGCGGCGGTCGGGGCGGCGCTGGGCGAGGTGATTTTCGGCGAGCTGATGCTGGGACAATTCGGCGGACTGGGCGAGCTGGAAAAATTCCTGACCTTCTCCTTCGCCATGTACGTAGCCGGACGGATGGTCCGTAACCCGCAAAACCGCCTGCAAGTCGGCATCGCCGCCATCACGGGCGTCATCATCCATCAGCTGTGCAGCAGCCTGGTCGACATCGGCAAAGTCTGGATCGGCGTAGAAGAATTCGAAGCCGTGCCCGGGCTGGCGCAAAGCGTCGTCATCGTAGAAGGCGTGGGCTTCCTGAACGACGTGCTGTTCTCCGGCATCCTGTTCGCTCTGCTGCCTACCCTCTACCTGGTGCCTAGACTCTATGGAAAAATCGAGCCGCTCCTTGGCATCAAACCGCGCGAAAAATCCACCAAATACGAAGCCGCCGGCGTCATTTCGCCGAAGCTGGTGTTAAGCGGCATCGCGCTGGCGCTGATCGCTTTTGGCGCGGAATCGCTGTCCGAGACGGACTGGAACTTCGGCGAGTGGGACAGCGGCTTGGCTGACAGGTTGGGCTCGGGCGCTATCTGGCTCAGCATCGCAGCCGCAGCCGTAGTAGCCATCATTGTCCTGCTGATCATGCGGGCCAAACGGACGCGCAGCATCCAAACCGGGGACGAGTCCGAGAACCTGCCGTATGCTTAATCCGAACAACGAAACCCGCGGCTCCGTGATTGAAATCCGCAACGTGTCGTTTACTTACCCGGGCTCGGAGCTGCCGGTGCTGAATGAGGTGAACCTGACGATTGAACCGGGGTCCTTCACCGCCATCATCGGCGGCAACGGCTCCGGCAAATCAACGTTGTGCAAGCTGCTGAACGGGCTGATCCCACATTATTATTCCGGCGACTTTGAAGGCGAGGTCTACATTCACGGCCAATCTACCTCGCAAAAAACCGTCGCCCAACTCTCCCGCCGCGTCGGCTACGTCTATCAGGACTTCGACAACCAGCTCGTGCGGCCCACCGTGCTGGATGAGGCCTGCTTCGCCCCGCTGAACTACGGGCTGCCCGACTACAAGGACCGGGCGCTCCACGCTTTGGAGCTCTGCGGCCTGACCCATTTGCAGCAACGCTACATTTGGGAGCTAAGCGGCGGACAAAAGCATCTGCTCGCCCTAGCCGGGGCCCTGTCGCTGGGCGCAGAGATCCTGATCGTCGACGAGCCGGTGTCCCAGCTCGATCCGAGTCATGCCCGTCAGGTCTACGAAGTGCTTCGTGAGCTAAACCAGAACCACGGCAAGACGATCATCGTCATCGAGCATCATTCGGAGTTTATCGCCGACTATTGTCAGGAGGTCTGCCTGTTGGATCAAGGCCGGGTGTTGTGGAAACGCCCGGTCTCCGAAGCCCTGAACCGCCTGGGCGATCTACAGCGGCTAGGCATTCAGCCGCCCGAGGTGACCCAGGCCGCAGCTTATCTAGCGATCCTGCAGGAAGCCAACGCTTCTACGCGGCGTAATCCCAACGAGAAGCAACCCCGGCAGGCGATTTATCCGATTACGACCGAAGCCGCAATCCCTTATTTTCAGCGGCAGCTTCCAACACTAGTGGAGGAAACAGCTGCTCCATGGGCCAGCACCAGTTCCCTATCCGACCAGAGTGATGTCCAACAGCCCAACGCCCAACGGAACCCCGTCATCCGGTTCAACGGGGTCTCCCTGAACTACCGCACGATCCGCAAAGCAGAGCGAACCGTGCTGCATGGCATCGACTTGACGCTCTATGAAGGCGAGCGGATCGCGCTCATCGGCAACAACGGCGCGGGCAAGTCGTCGCTGCTGAAGCTGATCGCCGGGATTGCCAAGCCGTCCGACGGCAGCGTCACCGTCCTCCAGCAGGATACCCGCAGCATCTCCATCGAGCAGTTGTCGCGGGACGTCGCCTTTGTCTTCCAGAACCCGGAAGACATGTTCATCGAAGATAGCGTACGCAAAGAGATCGCGTATTGCCTGAAACGACGCGGCTACCCAGACGCGGAAGATACGCTGCAACGCATGCTGCACAGCTTCCGGCTGGAGCCGCTGCAGGACCGCGACGCGCGCCTCCTGAGCGGCGGCCAGCAGCGTCGCGTCTCGCTTGCCATCGGGGCGGCGATCCGGCCCGCGATCATGCTGCTCGACGAGCCGACGGCCAATCTCGATCTGGCCACGCGCGAAGAGCTGCTGGGCACGCTGGAGGAGCTGAACCAGCACGTCCGCACCGTGCTGATCGCCACGCATGACATGCAGCTCGTCCATCGCTGGGCGACGCGCGTCGTCGTCATGCACGACGGCCGGGTGCTGGCGGACGGGACGGCGGCGCAGGTCTTCGCCAGCCCCGAGCTGATCCGCCGCGCTGGCCTGGCGCTGACGCAAAGCATGGAGCTGTCCGCCGCCCTCGGCCTTCAGCCGCCCTGCGGATCGCCGACCGAGCTGGCCGACCACCTATACCGCATCCTCACCGGAAAGGAGACCCACCCGCATGCAGCTCGTCCGCAACTGGTTTAACAAAATCTCGCTCGACCGCATCCAGCTCGAATTAATGAACACGGCCTACGGCAGCGGCCATGCTTCCCTTTCCCGGCTGGATCCGCGGGGATTGCTGATTTGGTATCTTTTTTTCGCCATCGTCCCTTGGTTTCTTAACAGCTACGTTGTCTTAGCTGGCATGTGCCTGTTCGTCATCATCACGACGGTGTTGTCCCGGGTCACGCCGTTTATCATCCTCGTGCTCTGCCTCGGTCTGATCGGACAGGTGGGATGGCTGTTTATCATCTCCCTGTTCTTCGGAGGAGATATCTCCTCCGCCTTGCCGCTGCTTAAGCTTACGCTAAAGCTGTCCATCGTCTCGCTCGCCAGCATCACCGTATTCTCCGGCATGGATCCGGAAAAAATCAGCGACGGCCTGCTCGCCCTCGGCGTCCCCGCCGCCTTCTCGTTTAGCTTGTCCTACGGCTACCGTATTCTGCCGGTATTGTTCGAGGAGTTCCGCAACGTGCTGCTCTCCTACCGGTTGCGCGGCAAAGCGCCCGAACGGCACGGCGTCCTCTATTGGCGGCTAGGCGCGTATTATTTGAAGCTGCTGGTGTACGCTTTTTTCCCGCTGATGCTGGCGACGGCCAAACGCTCCCGCACCACCGTAGAAGCGTTGGAAACGCGCGGCTTCTCGTACGGCATGAACAACCCCGCCGCCAAGAAGCTTAAGCTGTCGCATTTGAAGCTGCAGCGGCGCGATGTACTTTTTCTAGGCGGATCGGCGCTTTATGTAGCGCTATTGTTCTGGACTTCCGCTACTCTTAACTAACCAACAAGGAGTTGTTTTGATGCGCATCGACCTGCACACCCACGCCAAATTATCCAAGGCCACCGATTTCTCGCCGGCCTATTATAAGGAAATGATTGCCGAAGCCAAGGCGAACGGGCTAAATGCCCTCGCTTTGACGGAGCATTTTAATACGCGCAACTTCCATGAGGTCTACGACAATCTCGACCGCCTGTACCCTTTTAATGGCGAATACTACGAGGCCGATGGCCTCCGGATCTTCCCCGGCATGGAGGTGGATATCCGCGAAACCGGCCACATTCTGCTGATCGGGCGCAAGGAGCCTATTCTGGAGGTTCGCCACGCGCTGGACAACTATACGGAAAAAGGCTCCTTTATCCCCTTCAACGAGCTGATGACGTTGGCCGAACGCTACCCTTTGCTCAAAATTGGCGCGCATCCGTTCCGCGTCTCCACCCCGCTTCATCATCTGGAGCCGGAGCAGCTGCGACGGTTGGACGCTTTTGACCTGAACGCCAAGGATATGTACGAATACGGCAACGAAGTGAATCACGCCAACGTGGAACGCTTCGCCGCCGAGCTCGGGAAGCCGGTGACCGCCGGGAGCGACACCCATCAGTGCCTGCAATACGGCAGCTTGTATAACGAGCTGCATCACCCCTGCGATTCCGTCGCCGAGTTGAAGCAGGCCATCTTAAGCGGGGCCTACGAGCTGCGCGTCGCCGACAGCTTGCCTCTCCAGGTCAAAGCCTCCGTCATGCTAAAGAAGCTGCTGAAACGCCTAGCCCAGTTGGAAGAGCCCACCCCCACGTTAGCCGATGCCTAAAAATAACCAGCCCCCGGAGCCAACACTCCGGGGGCTGATCTTATCTCACCATTACTTCTTCGTAATCAACAACTGCACGCTATGTGCGTTATAGATCGTTTTCGCTTGCGTTTTCGCCGGCAAGCCGTTCACTTCAACGGAAGCGAAGGCGCTTTTCGCCTCGTACTCGCCGCTCGTGATCACCGTAATCCGCTGGTTCTCCGACAGCTCCATACCGCTCAGATCCACGCGCAGCTTGCCGCCGTACGTGGCGTTGCCTTTAATGCGGAGCGGTCCGCCATCCGATCCGGCTAAAGCCAGCTCCAGCGTCCCTTTCGACGTTTGCTTGAAGTTGCCGGAGACGATCAGCTCGCCGGGAACGTTTTTGCGCAAAATCCCGCCGTTGTTCACGACATGCCCGTTCCCCCAAGCCGTCGCCGAGCTGCCGATCAGCGTGCCTTGCTCCAGCTGCACTCCGCCCAGGAACGTATTGTTGCCCGTAAGCTCCAATGTCCCGGTTCCTTGCTTGATCAATTTCCCGTAACCGGAAATATCGTTACGCCATTGGTCTGCCGCGTGGAATCCGCCTTTCGCCGCATCCATCGTTACCGTGACATCGTTCACGAGAGCCCCGTAACCATCCGCCGCCGCAAACAGATTCAGACGGCCCCAGCCTTCTTCATCGTCCAGCAGCGGGTAGCCCGACGGCAGTCCCGTCGTCGCCAACACCCAGCGGCGTTGCGTATCGTCCAGATAAGGCAAGCGCGTTTCCAGCAGCACTTCGGCCCCTTCCGGTACCGTCATGGCTTTGCCCTGCTCGTGAATCAGCGGAAAATCGTACGTCAGCCGCTCGGTGAATTTCTGCTTATTGCTCTCGTAATCGCTATACGGATCCGTGCCCGTGCCCACTTGGTTCAGCAGCGTCGTATGGGCCTCCTGGTAGGCCGCTTCCTTCAGGCTCTGATTCTCGGGATCGTTCAGGATCGCGGCGGACAACGCCGTAGCCATCACCCGTCCCCCCATCACGTCCAGCGGAGAATGCATCCCGGCCACAATGCGGTCATGGCCCAAATCGGAGGCGCGTGTCAGCAGCTCCTGATACCGCTCCGGTACGGCGTAAGCCATGGCGATGGCCGCCAGGTACGCAGCGTTGGTATGTCCGCTTGGGAATCCGCCGTCATTGGTCGGATCCGGATTTTTGGCCGGAACCAGCGTCGGTAGTACGCTAACCTCCTCGCTCCAACGGAACGGACGAGGGTATTGATAATACCCTTTGGACGGATTCGTCGAGGAATAGTTCCCCCGCAACGTTTTCACCAGCTTCACCATGTTCCCCAGCTTGGATTCAGGATCGCCTTCGCCCGTTCCTTTATCGTCATATTTGACCTCGGTCGCATCCGCAGGGATATCCAGGATCGTGGTCTTGGCCCCCGCCAGTTGACGATACACGTCAGCCAGCGGACCTAATCCGTCGATCACGCTGTAGCTTTGATTGCGCCGGTCATCGAGATACGCGGCTTTCCCTTCGGCCTCCGTACGTTTCGTCGTGATCTCAACCACCTTCTGAATATTGGCGTCTAGGACCGTTTGATTCAACACCGTGCCGCCATCCCAGGTCTTCCCTGGGGTCCACAGTTCGAGATAACCCGAGAGTACCTTTAGAGCCGGGTTGGATTCAACCGTTGCATTCTCCTTCACGTTGTTCTGGTACCGATCCACAAAAGCCCCCGAAGACGCCTCAACCGGAGCCACGCTAGAAGGGTACACCTGAGCCTGAGCGGAGACGTTCGCACTCGCCACGCCGGCGCTGCCCAGCGGACTTGCCACCGCCAGCGAGAGAAGTAGGGTGGATACGATGGTTGTTTTTACCTTGTTCATGATGTAGATCATTCCTCCTTATCAATTTGTTTGCAAGACACACGGCCGCAAACCCACCTTTCCTACTGTAGGGGACAAATGTTAAGCGAGTGTTTTCGGAAGGTTTGGCCAACGTTAATACTGATCTAATTTAATTTATATGATCATTAATCTTCCAACAGCACACAACCCCGGAAGAAACTGGGACAAAACGCGACGCTCAACCCAAAAAAAGAGGCCCGCGGTCCATGCCGCCAGCCTCTTGATTGGGGTTCTGCTTATAAAACCTATTCCAGATTAATCCGCCGAATTGTCTCGATCGGCACCTTCGGCTCGCGCGACTCCGTTAACAAGCCGTTAACCTCCTGCTGCACGTCGGTAATTTGCGTATAGCAGTAGCCGCAGATCGAATCGATCGACTTGATCGCTTTCGTGATGCTTTCGAACCGTTCGATAAACGCCTCGTCCCCGTTCACCTGGTTGCCGTACCCCCAGCCGGATTCCGATTGGAAAGCGATCCCGCCGAACTCCGTTACAAGAATCGGTTGACCGCGGTAGGCGTACCCTTGAGCCATCGCATACTTCCAATTGTTAAAGGAGATCTTGTTGCCGGTGACCGCCTCCATGTCCTTGTACCGCTCCAGGAAGCGGCTTCCCGATTCCTCATAATCATGCAGCGTTAAAATGTCCGAAACCGTATGCTCCCACCCGTCGTTCGTCACCACCGGGCGATATGGGTCGATCGCTTTGGTCAGGTGATAAATGCCTTCGGTAAACTTCTGCTGCTTCCGGTCGTGTAAAATATTCGCGACACCCCAAGACTCGTTAAAGGGAACCCAGGTAATAATACTCGGGTGATTATATTGCTGGCGGACGATTTCGACCCATTCCTTTGTAAACGCCTCGACCGCTCGATCATTAAACTCGAAGGTGGCCGCCATTTCCGACCAAACCAGCAGCCCTTTCACGTCACACCAATACAAGAACCGGGCGTCTTCGATCTTCATGTGCTTACGCACGCCGTTGTAGCCCATCGCCAGGATGCTGTCGATATCCTTGAGAATCGCCTCCTCGGAAGGTGGCGTCAAATGCGAATCCGGCCAATACCCCTGATCCAGGATCAACCGTTGATAGATCGGCGTATTGTTCAGCAGCACTTTGCCATTTTCGATGGAGATCTTCCGCATCCCGAAATAGGAGTACACATGGTCAACCACCTGATCGTCCCGGTATAAAATAAATTCCACATCATACAAATTCGGATGCTGCGGCGACCACTCGCTAAACTTCCACGGTCCTCCGGCTTCATGCAGCAAGCTGGCATCCACGCGGATCCAAGGCCGATCGATGGCTACACGCAATCGTTTGACAATTTTCCCTTTCAGGGAGATAACGGTTTCCAGCTCCAGCTGGCCGCCCGTCAAGTCGCCCGCCACCTGATACTCAAAAGCCACCGTCCGTTGATCATAGTCGGGCGTGATTTTCACGGCATCCAAATGCGCCGAGTCCACAAATTCCATCCAGACCGTCTGCCAAATCCCCGTCGTTTGGACGTAGAAGCACTCGAAGTTTTCGCTCTGCCAGCGCTGCTTCCCGCGAGGCTGAGTGCAGCTATCGCTGTCCTCGACCTTCACCGACAGTATATTTTCGCTGCCAAAGGTCACATACGGCGTGATGTCAAAAGAGAACGCGGCATACCCGCCCTGATGCTGCCCGACATAGACGCCGTTGACCCACAGCTTAGCCCGGTAATCTACGGCTTGAAAGTGAAGGATCGCCCGCTTCCCCGCCGCCTCGGCTGGGAGCGTTAACTTCTTCTCATACCATACCTGAGGGTGAAACGTCTCCTCCCCGATCCCGCTCAGTTTGGTTTCGTACGTAAACGGCACCCGGATCTTGCGATCGGCCTGCAAATCCACGTACCAGTTCTCCCGCTCACCGACATTGTCATCGTCAAAGCGGAAGTCCCACTCTCCATTCAGATTGATCCATTGTTCCCTTACAAATTGCGGTCTGGGGTAATCTTTGATATACATTTGGGTTGTCATAGGTTTACTCCTTTTCCTCTATCTATCTCGTCTCTCTCACTTGCATCTCCCTAAAACTAAATGTCGAACCAATACTCCGCAGGCCTGCTCTTCCATGGAAAAAAGGATCGGAATCCGTATAATCCATCACCGGTTCCTCCTCCTGCCCCCAGAAGACTCGAATGCGGGAACCCGCCATCGCCACGCGCAGCGTATAGGTCTGTCCGGGCCTCATCTGAACGCGTCCGCTGCTCACCGCCAGCGACCCGTAATTGAGCCTCAGCAGCTGCAGCTGTCCATCAGAAATGCTGATCGCGTAGCCCATCGCCGAGTCCTGCACCTGATGCGGGAAATAAGACTCGTTCGTCATACGAACGAAGACCTGGCTTTCCCCGGTCATCCCATCCGGAACGTCAACTTGCACGGACAACTCATAGTCATCCCAAGCCGTATTGCCGACGAACAAGCGATCATCCGGCCCTCCGCTGCCTCTAAATCCGCCGTCAATGGCCTCAAGGGCGCCGTAGAGATCCTCGGCATCCACGGAATCGAACAGATTAGCCTCTTCATTTGGCACTTCCTCCGAGACGTAGAACGTCATTTCTTTGAAGCTGACTTGCCCCTTGCGCAGCTTGATCTTCAGCGGTTGATAACCTGCCGAGAGCTCCATCTTCCCCAGCTGGATCGTTTTCCACTCGGAATCGGCATCCGGTGCAATCTCAAAGGTTTGCTTCGTATTCCCGCTGCTCACCTCAACTGTGGCTGCTTCCTTCGAGGTCAACAGTCGCATCGTTACGCCATAAGTTCCGTCCTGGGCCACGTTAACCTTATAGGTCAGCCAATCCCCTTCCTGCTCCAGCTTCACAAAATAACTGCGATCCTCCGCCATGCCAATGGAAACCCCATCGGTCTTCCGATACTCCACCTCAGCAGCAGCAGGCGATTTTACCTGGAAACCACGGCCGGCGTCCTTCAAGTAATGGACCGCTTCGACGCTGCCCGGAAGCGGTTTATACACTTCAAAATCGCTGTTCCCGTTCACATCATTGGAGAACGCGGTATACGAAAGTGCAGGATCGGCCCCGAAGGCCGCATACCCGATCCGCCCCTGCACTGCGGCTTGCAGCGGCAGGTTGAACTTCTGCATCTGGTCGAAGTAAACGCGCACCGAGCTCCCGTCATTTTCCACTCGAACCGTATGAAGCTTCGTATAGTCGAACTCTTCCGGTAATAAGAAACTGCCGTGCGTCTGCGCCTGCCCCTGATTGACCTGCACCACCAACAGCTCCCCGATTGCGGGCTTCAAGCGCGCAGACCAGTAATTGTCCGAATCTACATAGGCAAAAATTGCATCGACATAAGCCTCTTCATCCTCCACCGGCTGCTTCAAGCTCAGGTTGTATTCGGCGGTAAAGCCAGCGCTGGTATTTACCTTGCTCAGCCATCTGCGAGCGCCGTCCGGCAGCACCTCTTCGTCCCAGCTCGCCTTGGCTCCCGCCTTATCCAACCGGCTTTGGAAATCCGCTTGCTTGGGCACCGGCTGAGGGGTATTCGTCGGCCCCAGCACTTCCATCCGGTCACCGTTAAACACGATGCGATCGATATCCATCTGCCGCACCGGCGGACCTTCCGCGGAAGCGCCAACCAAATTGTGATACACCATATAGTAGGAATCCAAATCCGGCCCCACAAAGCTCGAGCTGTGACCTAGACCCACGAAAGAGCCGGAAGTATGAATGACTAACGGGTTATTTTCCGGCACCTGATAATCTCCTGTGGGGTCGTCGTGGGCTACGGCATAGTTAATTCGATACCCTTTGCTGAACACATGGTTTCCGGTGTAGGTCATATAATAAGTGCCGTTTCGCTTGATAATGGTCGAGCCTTCCGTCCAATGGCCAAGATAAGCGTTGGTCGTCGTCCCGAGATCCATCGTGTAGGGGTCCGTCATCGGATGAATGACGATGCCTTGATCCCCTGCATGCGTGAAATACCACTTGCCGTTATCATCAATAAAAACCGAGCCGTCGATGCTGAGCCCCAAATTTTCCGTTTGAACCTCAAACGGCCCGGTTGGACTGTCGCTTCGTAACACGTAATGCCCGTTCCCCGCCGGCGAGGTGTACATATAGAAATAACCGTTCCAATACACCACTTCGGGGGCATAGGCCCCTGTCGTGATTGGATCCTCGGTGACCAGGCCTTCCGGAGTCCAATGAATCAGGTCCTCGGAGCTCCAGCCTTTGATCCCGGGGCGGCCGTCCTTTGTACTGCAATAGAGATAGTACTTTCCGTCATGGCGAAGGATATAGGGATCGCCAATGCCGTAATCCTCCCATTCCTCGGGCAAGGTAAAGGGGTTCTGATAAGTTGGATCCTGTTCGCTGTACATTTCGATCTTCACCTCTTCGTTCGAGCTGCATGAACCGAGAACAAAAGCCAGACAGACGGCGGTACATAAGCTTGCCAGCATCCGCTTCTTCCTACGCCTAGGCATGTGACGCTTCATGTTCGTCCCCTATCCCTTCAACCCGCTGATCGCCAGCGACTCAACAAAATACTTCTGGCAGAAGAAGAACACCAGAATGACCGGAACCATAGCAATCACGGAGGCGGACATAATCAGCGGATAATCCGAATTGCTGATGTACATCGATTGGAGCGAAGCAATCATAACTTGGATCGTCTGCTTCTCCGGCGTGTGCAAATAAATCAATGGGCCGAGGAAGTCGTTCCAGATCCCCATGAAGCCCAGCGCCGCTTGAGCCGCAATCGCCGGTTTGGCGATCGGCAGCGCGATTTGGGCGAACGTTCGGAAGAATCCGCTCCCGTCCAGCTTCGCGGCCTCAATCAACTCTGTGGGAATCGAGCCTTGCATAAATTGCCGCAGGAAAAAGACCACCACAATGTTGCCAAATAGCCCGGGGATAATTAGCGGCAGCAATGTGTCCACCCAATCCAATTCGGAGAACCCGATAAACTGCGGGATCATCGTCACCGAATACGGGATCATCATCGTGCCGAGCAAGCACATAAAAATCGTTTCTTTGAACGGAAAATCCACCTTGGCAAACGCATAAGCCGCCATCGTCGAAATAAACAAACCAATCGTCAGGACGAAAACGACGATCAACGCACTATTGAGAAAGCCGTGTAAAATCGGCGCCTCGGACCAAACGCCCTTATAGTTAGCGAACGTCATCGGATCCGGAATCCATTTGGGCGGAAGGTCGAAGACATTTTTCTTCTCCTTCAGGGAGGTGGAGAGCGACCAGGCCAGCGGGGCCAGCATGATGATCGAACCAATCAATAAGATCAGGACATTAATGCTCAGGGTTATTCGACGTTTCAGCAGCATAATCACGCCTCCATTGCTTAAGTCTCAAGGTACGCCTCCTAATCGTTGTAGATCCAACGTTTGGACAAACGGAATTGGAGCAGCGTCAGGATGAAGATAATGATGCCCAGCACCCAGGCCAACGAGCTGGCGTAGCCCATATTGAAATACTCAAACGCATGCTGATAAATATAGAAGACCACCGTTGCCGCGCTGAATTCGGGGCCGCCGTCCGCCGCCATCACGTAGATCTGGCTGAACGCCTGGAACGTGCCGATGACGCCCATGACTACGATGTAAAAGTGGATGTTCGATAGGAGCGGAAACGTAATCTTGGTGAATTTCTGAAACCCGTTCGCCCCGTCCACCTCGGCCGCCTCATAGTAGCTTCGGGAGATCGATTGCAACCCGGCCAGATAGAGCACCATATTGCCGCCGATGCCGCCCCACAACCCCATCAAGATCAAGGAAGGCTTGATCCAATGCGGATCACCAAGCCAGTTCGGGCCGGTGATATGGAACCCATTCCACAACATCTGATTTAGCAGCCCGTAGTCTTGGTTTAAGATCCATTGCCACAAGAGGGAGACCGCGATGATCGGCGAGATCACCGGGATGTAATAGATCGTCCGAAACACCGAAATCCCTTTGATTTTCTGGTTCATGAGGATGGCCAGCAGCAGCGACAAGAGCATGCCGAGCGGAATGCCAATCAGCATAAACACCGTGTTGAACAGCGATTTGTATACTTTTTCGTCCTTAAACAAGTCCACGTAGTTGGCCAATCCAACAAATTTGGGGGATGATACCATATCCCACTGGGTTAGGCTCAATACGGCAGATGCGACTAACGGAGCAAGGCCAAAAATCAAGAAGCCAAGCACCGGCACCGCGACGAAGCCGTAAGCCCATAGGATCTCCTTGCGCCGAAAACCGGGGATTTTATTGGTCATGACCCTTCTTCCTTCCCGCGAAAGAATTAAGAGAAGGTGAAAGCAGTACGCATCTGGCTTCCACCTTCCTTTGTTCGTTGTTATACCAGGTTACTTGTTCCCTTTGTCGTACAGCTCTTGCAACTTAGGCGCAATTTCTTTGACGAATTCGGCTGCCGTCTGCTTGCCAGTCCACACCTTGCTGGCTTCTTGGTTGAAGGTATCCAGCCATTGCGTGTCCTTGGAACCGTATTCGACCGTCGGACGCCCATATTCGATAATGTCAAGGAAGACCTGCTTATGCTCCGGCGCTTTGCCGTTGTTTAAGTAATCATTGGTCGCCATATCAATCAGGTTCGGGACAGCTTGACCCAGATCCATGTTTTGCTTCTGACCTTCAGGGTCCAGGGACAAGAAGGCCGCCAGGTTAAACGCTTCTTGTGGATGCTTGGATTTGCTGGAGAGTGCGAAGCCCATCGAGCCCAGCCAAGTCGACGTTTTTCCCGTGTTCGGACTGGCTGGCCATGGCGCGATATCCCAGTTGAAAGGCAAATCCCAGAAAGCCGGCTGGTCCCAAGGGCCAAGCGGGAACATGCCGATCTTGCCCGCAACGAACCGCGAATAGCTGTTCATCGCCTTCTCATCATCCGCAGAAGGACTGACATGATGCTTCAGATTGAGATCGGCGATAAATTGCATCGCTTCGGCAAACTCCGGCGAATCCACCTTGATCGTCCCGGTCGCATAGTCGATGTAATCTCCGCCGTTGCCCCATACGGCAGCTTCCAAGGGGAAGCCCGCTCCGCCGAAAATATCCACCTTACCGTCGCCGTTCGTATCCTTCGTGACCGCTTGCGCGGCTTTCAGGTAATCGTCCCAAGTCCAACCGCCCGGCTCCGCCGAAGGATATTCCGCTCCGGCTTCATCAAAGAGATCCTTGTTGTAGGCCATCGCCCATGGACCTACGTCCTTCGGAAGTCCGTACAAATCTCCGGTGCCCAGCGTCTTCCCGTCATACCGGTAACGGTCAAGCCCTTGCTTCCATACGTTGTTGGGATCAAACAACTCCGTGTTATCCAAGTAGCTTTGAATGTTGAGAATCGTACCGGCTTCCGCATATTTATAGAAGGCTGGTCCAGAGAGATAGAAGATATCCGGCGCTTTCCCGGAGGCTACCAGTGTCGTAAGCTTCTGATGGTATTCCGCCGGCGGTACGCTCGTGTAGTTCACTTTTACATTGGGATATTTCTTTTCAAAGGATTGGATTAATGTGGTAAAAATTTTCTTCTCGTTAGGATCCCCGTGCCCCATGAAGGAAATTTCCACCTTCTCGTCTGAGGTTGTCTGCTGCCCGTTGGATGCGCGATCATTTGGGTTTCCCGTTTCCTGCGAGGCATTGGCCGAGCCCGAGTTGCTGCTGGAGCTAGAGCCACAGCCTGTAAGCGCTACCAACATGGTCATGACCAAACACACCGCGATGATTGCCAAGCGATTGGTTTTCACGTGCATAACCTCCCTATTGAATTTTCGTAAATGGGTATCGCGGCTACGAACGGTTTATTCAGCTTATCTTTGCAGGACTGTAACCGCTTTACATTTTGCATTTTAGTATATCCGCCCGTACATTAGTATACTTTATTTAGTATATAATATATTTTTTATAATCAATTCTACAGGAATCGTCACTCTTCGCGGATTGGAGCGCCCCTCCATCTGCTCCAGCAAACATTCCACGGTATGCTTGCACATCGTAGCGATATCCTGCTCCACATAATGGATGCCGGGTCTCCCTGGCTCGTCGAATCCGAAGAGCGTAAAATCCTCCGGTACCTTCTTCCCCAAACGAAGCAGCGCATCATAGGCATAGTTTGTGAGCTGAGCGTTCATGACGAAGGCTGCTGTAATCTCGGGATGCGAACGGAAGAAGTCATAGATCATTTCCTCGCCGTTTCCGTTATGGATATCGTTGATATTGAGGATGCACCATTGGTTTTTGTTGATCGGCAATTGGTTCTGATAGAAGGCCCGTTCGAAACCGGCCGCGCGGTCTTCCGTGACGGTATTCGTGATCACCGGAGAGATCAAGGCGATATTCCGATGCCCCTGCTCCAGCAAGTAGCTCACGGCGTTGAAGGTGCCCTTCTCATTATCCGCGCTGACGCTGTAGGTTCGGATATCTTTCAAATAGCGGTCGATCAGAACCAGCGGGAACTTGTCGATGGACAGGCGCAAAATATCTTCGTTGTAGTTCTCCTCCTCCGTCGGAAAGATCACCATCCCCTTCACGCCGTTGCGATTAAACGCTTCGATCGCTTCGCTCTCGTTCCGTTGCGATTCCCTCGAAATGCTAAGCGTGAGTTGGTAACCGGACGCCCAGGCAAACCGTTCGATATTGTCCACGATCCGCTGCTCCACCTTCGTTTGCAGCGTTGGGATAATCAAGCCAATGGTGCCTTTGTAAGGTGTCCCCGTACGCTGCGCCGTTCCAGCCGTGTTCAAGACCTTCCAAACCTCTTCATTCACGAAGGTGCCCTTGCCTTGATGCCGGGTTAAAATGCCTTCATCCGCCAGGCCGATCAAAGCGTTCTTGCTCGTGATTTGGCTGACATGATACTCCTCGGCCAGCTCCTTCTCCGACGGAATACGATCCCCTGGTCTGAGCTCCCCGGATAGGATGCGTTCCTTAATATCGTCCTGAATCTGCTTATATAGGGGTAAATTCTTCACCATAGACCACTCCCACTGAACCAGATATAACATATATGTACTTAGTATATTATTTATTTTATTTTTGTCTATGAGAAGATCTAAAGTCGTAAATGAAACGAAAAAAAAGTACGCCCCTCACCTGAGAGACGTACCTGGATGGCTCACTTTTTCTTCTTGCGAACAAACGCGGCGGTGGCGTTCCCGCCGCCGTTCTTGCCCTTGCCGCCGCCCCGTTTGCGGCTTGGGGCGGCCTCCCCGGCGCCCTCGTCGCGGGCGCCGATGAAAATCCCGCTCGCGGACGTCTTCTTGCGCCGCGAGCTTTTGCCCTCGCCGGTCCGGTATCGAGGACCGGCATCGCGGGCGACGGCGACCGTCCCGGAGGCATAGCCTCCCTTGCCGGAGCCGAAGCCAAACATCGGCGCCGGCGCGCTCGCCGCGGCGCCGGTGCCCTCGCCCGCGCTGCTGTCTGCGCGGGCCTCCGCGCGGCCAAGCGCGATGCCGCCGCTGCCTTTGGCAGCGCCGCCGCGCTTGCCGCGCTTCCCGCCGGGGGTGCCCACCCCGGCGGCCTCATCGGCGGCGACGAAGTCCGCCGCCGCAGCACGGCCGGGCTTGCCAGCGCCGCGGCCGCCCTTGCCTTTGCCGCCGCCGGCTTTGCCTCGGCCGGCGTCCTTGCCCTTGGCGGCCTTGTTGCCCCGGCCGCCCCAGCCGCCGTCGCCGCGCGCGCCGGCGAAATCCCCGCGTTGCCGCGGCTTCATGTCGACCATCTCAAAATCAATCGTATGGTCGTCCATATTCACGCGGGCCACGCGGATTTTCACCTCGTCGCCGATCCGATAGATCTTCGACGTCCGTTCCCCGATCAGCGCCATATGCTGCTCGTGGAAATGATAATAGTCATCCGTCATCGCACTAAGCCGGATCAGCCCTTCCACCGTGTTCTCCAGCTCGACGAACATACCAAAGCTCGTTACACTGCTGATAATGCCGGTGAATTCCTCCCCGACCTTGTCCAGCATGAACTCCGCTTTCTTGAGCTGTTCCGTATCGCGCTCCGCCTCCACGGCGACGCGCTCCCGCTCAGACGACTGCTGCGCGATGTCCTGCATGCGGCTGGCCAAATACTCCATCCGCGCTTCGCTTAGCGTCCCGCCGCTCTCAATCACCTCGCGGATGACCCGGTGGATGACCAAGTCCGGATACCGCCGAATCGGCGAGGTGAAGTGCGTATAGAACTCCGCCGCCAGCCCGAAATGCCCGGTGCTTTCCGCATCATACTTCGCCTGCTTCATGGAACGCAGCATCATCGTGCTGATCACCGTCTGTTCCTTCGTTCCCTGAATATCCTCGAGCAGTGTTTGCAGCGCACGCGGATGCACCTTATTGCCCTTGCCGCCTTTGACCGTATAACCAAAGTTAGCGACGAACGCCAGGAAATTCATTAACTTCTCTTGATCCGGATCCTCATGGATCCGATAAATAAACGGCACCTTCAGCCAATAAAAATGCTCCGCCACCGTTTCGTTTGCGGCCAGCATGAACTCCTCGATGATCTGTTCCGCGATCGAACGCTCGCGCTTCACGATATCCACCGGCTTGCCGTTCTCATCCACGATCACCTTCGACTCCACGAAGTCGAAGTCGACCGCCCCGCGCCGCATGCGGTTTGCCCGCAGCTTCAGCGCCAGCTCCTTCATCAATTTGAACGTATCCACGAGATCCGCATACCGTTCCGTAACTTCTGGATCTTCCTCCTCCAGAATCTTGCGCACGTTCGTGTAAGTCATTCGCTCCTTCGTACGGATCACGCTGGTGAAAATATCGTGCTTCACGACCTTCATCATCTCGTTAAACTCCATTTCACAAGACAACGTGAACCGATCCACTTGCGGATTCAACGAACAGATCCCATTGGACAAGCGGTGCGGCAGCATCGGAATAACGCGATCCACCAAGTATACGCTGCAGCCGCGGTTATAAGCTTCCTGATCGAGCTTTGAATTCTCGCGCACATAATACCCAACGTCCGCGATATGGACGCCCAACTTAATATTCCCATTGGGCAGACGCTCAACATTTACGGCGTCATCCAGGTCCTTCGCATCCTCACCGTCGATCGTCACGATCACTTTGTCGCGTAAGTCTCGCCGTCCTTGACGAACGATCTCCGCCTCATCGATCACGTCGGGAACTTCCTGCGCTTCCGCCATCACGTCATCCGGAAAAGCTTCCGGCAACTGATGCTTGCGGATGATCGACAAAATATCAACGCCTGGATCGTCCTTATGCCCTAAAATCTCGATGACTCGCCCAACCGCCGCAGACCGTCCCTCGGGATACTCTACGATTTCAGCCACGACTTTCTCGCCATCAACTGCACCGCCAAAGCCTTCCCGCGGGATGAACAGATCCTTGTTGATCCGTTTATCGTCCGGAATCACAAAACCAAACGATTCGTTGTTCTGGAAAACGCCCACCACTTGCGTAATGGCCCGATGTACAATGCGTACGACCTCACCTTCCAGCTTGCCGCCAGCCACACTCTTCGAGCTGACGCGCACCAACACCGTATCGCCGTTCATCGCACTCTTCAAATCATTGGCATGAATATAGACGTCCGGATGGTCACGATCCTCCGGGATCAGAAACGCAAAACCCTTGGGATGGGCTTGCAAACGCCCGCGCACCAGGTCCATGCGTTCCGGAACCCCATATCGATGAGTGCGAGTAAGAATAATTTGTCCACTTTGCTCTAACCGGTTGAGCATTTTCAGGAATTCCTTGAAATCGGCAGCATCGGTGATCCCAAAATGCTCCTCCAACTCCTGATACGTCATCGGTTTATATGCCGTTTCCCGCATAAAAGCGAGCAATTCTTCTTCCGTAATTACTTTCAAATGATTTCACCTCAAACCCGGCTCATCCCGCAGGGGCCGGGGTGTTATTTTGCATGATGTTTCCATGATCTTCCTTGCGGTGTATATCCCCTAGTATACACGAAATTCGGGTTTGGCATCCGTTTTCGCCCGGGAATGGATGAAATCGCTTGAATTTCATGAAAGAGCCTTCATTTTTATGAAAAATCAACCGACATTATAAAGTAGGAATTCCATGTATTAGGAGAGGGAGAGGGTATGGAGAATAATCAAATTCTGCAACGACGCAATAAGTTATTCGTCAAAATTATATGGGGGATGGTCGCACTCGGCGTCCTGACCGACATTATGATCCAGGTGGATAGTAAAGTTTTATTGACCTTGATCATCGTCGGCGGAATTTGTTGCTCCATCGCAACCTACATGACTTACGCCAACAAAGGAACCCGCTACGTCATGTTTGTCATTCCCGTAATTACCTCATTATTGACTTTTCTGCTGATCTATCAAGATCCCGATCCGATCATCAGCACGTATCTGCTCGTCTATGTATGTATCGGCATTATGACGTTGTATTCGAACTACAAACCGATCATTTTGTCTGGTGTTTTGGGAATGGGGATTACCATTTATTTTTTCAACGTTCCCTTCTACCACGATAAATTATTCCCCCGCGAGTCGCTGAGCTACTTGCTGCTATTCCTGGCGTTCCTGACTGTTGCTCTAGTTTTTGCCGCCCGGTTCAGCGAACGTCTGCAGAAGGATGTATTAACTCAGCAGAAGGACACGATGGAAGCAAAACGCCGCAGTGACGAGCTGCTTTCGAAACTGCAAGCTTCGCTGGAAGTTCTAGGACGTCTGAGCACTCAGCTGCGGGAGAACGTAACCGTCACAGGTTCCATCTCCAAAGAAATTACAACGACCTTTGGCAGCGTCTCCTCAACCTTGGAACGGCAGACGCTGGGGTTACAATCTACGACCCAATCGGTGCAGGAGGTTGGAGGAGCTGTAGAGGTCACCGCCGAGATCTCGGCCCGTCTTCAAGAGTTGTCCACGGACATGCTGAATAATACGGAAGCCGCCGGGGCGAAGATGAACGCCTTATCCGCACATATACAGCATCTGCAGCAGATCATTAACGACACCGTCACCCAAATGCAGAAGCTTCGGGATCAAAACGAACAAGTCAGCCAAATTGTTGATACAATCCATGGCATCTCTGCCCAAACGAACCTGCTGGCGATGAACGCAGCGATTGAAGCGGCTCATGCCGGAGAGCATGGCAAAGGCTTTGCGGTGGTCTCCTCGGAAATTCGCAAACTGGCAGAGAACTCACAGCAAGCCACCCAGCGGATTAACGAGATTCTGGCAGACGTCATTGGGCAAATCAACAACGTTGCTGAACAGATCACCCTCGGCTCCACAGCGGTTCATTCCGGACAGGAAGAAGCCCAAGAAGTCCAAAGCTACATGGGCAAAGTGTCTGACAATGCCCGCACAGTGAACGAGCAATCGGGTGAAGTCGATCGCTCGGTACGGCAGATGCAGGACCGGTATACCAGCATTATGGCGGAAGTGATGGAGATTGCCGAGAGCACCGAGCACAATATGAGTGCCGCGCAGCAAATCCTAGCTGGCATCGAAGCGCAAGACAGCAAAATTCACGAGATTGTAAGACACTATCAAGATCTCGACAACTTGATTCTCACCCTATCAACCACGGCCGCAGGGGTTACGACACAGGAGAGCACTCCTCAACCACCAACGGTGCCGTCCGGTTCCTCATCAGGAGGAAGCGAACCTACTTCGAATTCGGCAGCCCCAGAAGTGAAGACGAATCAAGCTGAGCAGGTTTCCGTTTCGGCGGAACCTGCCAAAGAACCTGTTTCAGTAGGCTAGCAAACAACACGCAAAAAAAGGCTTGCCTCTTAGGCAAGCCTTTTCTTTTTATATGGATTATGTAGATAAGACCGTATTCATATTCATGGACTTGATCGTTTCTAAATACCAGTCAAACCGCTCTGGGTGCTCATAAAACTCTGAGGCATGAATAATGGCCGGTATGACGTCATCCCCTTTATAGAATTGGCGTTCCCCGACCTGGGTCAATGGTACATGAAAAGAGATCCGAAGTGCTCGGAACAAGGTGGGCTCAAGCAAGGTGACGTAATGGCGAATCCCGTTCTGCTCGGCAAACAACACGATCGTTGCAAGCAATCGGTTCAGGTTGCGGCCGCGATACTGCTTCAGCAGCGCGACTTTATCCACCTCAGCAATCTCCCCTGGCCCAGAGCATAGGACAGCCGGATGATCGTCAAATGGCGCCAATTGATTTAACAGCCCGTCCGATTTCGGGACATAGGGTTTAAACTCTACGGTGCCCACCGGTACCCCCGCCTCGTCATAGACGAGACAACGACCTAAGACGTTCTCAGCAAACTCCGGCTCAAAGCCTTTTTCCATCCAGGCCTCCATCCAAATCGAGTGAAACAAGGTTCCTTCCTCCAGCGTTTCCACTAGCTTGTACAAATTCCTTCCTCCTCTCATTGCATGTACCAAAATTGTAATATTTTAACGACTATTGAACCACGAAAATCCTACATAATCTAACATATATTACTAAATAATTCCTTTCAATATTGTTACACTTTTCTTTCATAACTAAAAACAAGGTTCTCTTACCGTGTCTTCACGACGTGCAACGGTATCATTCGGGCGCTTATACTTTTGTCGTTGTCGGTCAGTTCTTTGTTGAAGCAATACGGATCTCCCTCTTTATTTACATTTTTCGCTGTCATCAAGTCCACCCCTTATCCCATTCCTCCCCCTATTTTACTGATTATCCCTTTGGTTCAGGTGGGATGTTCTACGAGGACATCAACCTATATGGAATGGTGATCATCTGAGAGCTAAATAGAGAATTAGGTTAAAAATGGAATTTAATTCTTGATATAGGAACATACGTTTGGTATAATGAAGAAAAAAGAATGTACGTTGGTACGTTGGTTTAATGTTGATTGAATTGGAGGGAGCAGGCATGGAGTTAGGAATGAATACGAGTTCGGGGCTTTCATCAATCAGCAGCCGCTTTCAAAGCGAGGCAGATTGCATTGAGGCGATTATTGCGATGAAGTGGCCAAATGGCTTCGTTTGCCCGCGTTGTGCTTATACGGAGTGCACCCGCCTGTCCACCCGCCGACTTCCTTTGTTCGAGTGTGGACGATGCAGCTATCAGGCGTCGCCTTTGGTTGGTACGATTTTTGAAAGAACCCATCTGCCCCTGGTAAAGTGGTTTCGTGCCCTCGAGTTATTCCTGCTTCCCGATGGCATCTCAGCGCTGCGGCTGAGTCAGATCATTGAAGTGACCTACAAGACCGCCTGGCTCATGCTGCACAAAATCCGTCATACCCTCGGCGAATGCGATGCCCAGGAACTGCTCTCTGAAGACGTAAAGGTCAACTGGTATGAGGCTGTGTATGGAACGTGTATGAAGCATGTATGAAGTATATTTGAAGCGCGTATGAGGCATATTTGAGGCGTTATGTTATTTATGCGCACAGACGTTCTGACGCAACGGGATATTCCTTAAGGGAAGCGGACAGAGACCCTATATTCCCGTGAGAGCACAACGAAAAAGCCCCCATCTCCCAAAAGAGACGAGGGCTTGCCTGACACAAAGTTTGATTTGCCTAGTCTAGTACGATAGCCACGACGATCGACAAGATGAAGAAGCCAACCGCCAATCCGACCGTGACTCGTTCGAGAACGAGCTCCATGCCGCGCGCTTTCGTTTTTCCGAAAAGATGTTCAGCACCCCCGGAGATGGCACCGGAAAGACCCGCGCTCTTCCCTTTCTGCAGCAACACGACTGCGATCAAACCGATCGAGAAAATAACGAGCAATACCTTCAACAAAATATCCATTCAATCCACCTCCTAAGTGAGAACATCTTTCATCTATACCATTGCTCAGAAATTTAGATACAAAAACAGCATTATTATTGTACCATAGCAATTCTGGGAAAACAACCGTTTTCCCTTAGATTAGCTGAGTTTATACACCCGTGCTTCATACGGCCGTAAATCGAGCTGCCGCACGTCTTCTCCCGCAGGCACGTCATAGTTAGCAATCAAGAGTTCTGCGGACTTCACCTCATCGATGCTCATGGCAACGGCTTCATCTGTCGTCCAAGTGAAGTGGGCCGGTTTATCGTAAAAATTCAAGACAACCAACAGCCGTTCTTCTCCAAGCGTGCGAGTATACGCATATACCTGCTGATCTTCCGGATTCAGCAGCTCGTAACGTCCGTATACGATCACCTCATGCTGTTTACGCAACTGAATTAATCGACGGTAATAGTGGAAAATCGAGTTGTCGTCCGCAAGCGCACGTTCCACATTGATTTCCTGATAGTTCGGGTTAACCGCCAGCCATGGCGTTCCGGTCGTAAAACCGGCATGCGGACTGTCGCCCTTCCATTGCATTGGCGTACGGGCATTATCCCGGCCCTTGGCATAGATCCCCTCCATGATTTGTTCCTGGGAGTAACCCTTCTCCAAGTACTCCTGATACATGTTCAACGTCTCGATATCACGGTATTCGTCGATCGTCTCAAATCGTACGTTGGTCATGCCAATTTCTTCGCCTTGATAAATGTATGGTGTCCCTTGCAGCGTATGCAGGAGTGTAGCCAGCATTTTGGCCGACACATTATGGTATTCGCGGTCATTACCGAAACGCGATACCAGGCGTGGCTGGTCGTGGTTGTTCATATAAATGCTGTTCCACGCTCTCCCATCCAACATGGTCTGCCACTTCGAGAGGATTTGCTTGAGATCAACCAGTGTCCATGGTTTGGCCCACCACTTGCCATCCGGGCCCGAATCGATGCCCATCAGCTCAAACTGGAACACCATGTTGAGCTCATTCCGATCCGTCCCTGCGAATAAGATTGCATCTTCCGGCGTGACGTCCACCGTCTCTCCTACCGTCATAATATCGTATTTAGACAAGACCTCACGATTCATTTCTTGCAGAAACTCGTGTACCCTCGGGCCGTTAATGCAATTCCCTCCGTCCGCATGGTTTGGCAATCCCTCCGGTTTGGAGATCAGATTGATAACGTCCATACGGAATCCATCAATGCCCTTATCCAGCCACCAGGTCATCATATCGTAGACCTCACGACGCACCTTCGGATTTTCCCAGTTGAGATCCGGTTGCTTCTTCGAGAACATGTGCAGATAATATTCATCGGAAGCTTCATCGTATTCCCAAGCCGATCCGCTGAAAAAGGATCCCCAGTCATTTGGTGCTTGCCCATCTTTGCCAGGACGCCAGATATAGTAATCCCGATACGGATTATCCTTCGATTTACGCGATTCCACGAACCAGTGATGTTCGTCTGAGCTGTGGTTCACAACCAAGTCCATGATCAGCTTCATGCCCCGTGCATGCAGCCCTTCCAGCAGCTCCTCCCAGTCTTCCATAGTTCCGAACTCATCCATGATCGATTGATAATTGCTGATATCGTACCCATTATCGTCATTCGGCGACTCGTAAACTGGGCAAAGCCAGACTACATCCACGCCCAAGTACTTCAAATAATCCAACTTCGAGATGATCCCGCGCAAATCGCCGACCCCATCCCCGTTACTATCCATAAAGCTGCGAGGATAAATTTGATAAACGACGCTTTCTTTCCACCATTTCTTGTCCACGATGCTTCTCCTCCATCTACCCTTAGATTCAGCCTAGTTTTTACCACTCATTTTTTCTATCTATCCAATGACTTCACAACGTAAACGTTTACTATATTGAGCAACAAAAACCTATTTCACTGATTACTGATTAATAGCATATATATCTTGAACGTAAACGTTTACTTTCAACTATATTACCGTCCTGCCAACTTGTCAATGACAATGCGCAAAAAGGATCTCTAACGTTCAAAGCCCCTGCTTGTAAATCCAAGCAGGGGCTTTGCGTTAGGCCGGAATCATCCGGCTGTCCTTCTTAACGATGAGCTTTCAGGTTGTAGAAGGATTTCAGGCCGTTGTATTGAGCCAAGTCTGCCAATTGATCTTCGATGCGAAGCAATTGGTTGTATTTCGCGATACGGTCCGTACGGGACGGAGCACCGGTTTTGATTTGGCCAGCGTTTGTTGCTACAGCGATATCGGCAATCGTGCTGTCTTCGGATTCACCGGAACGGTGGGATACAACCGCAGTGTAACCAGCGCGTTTTGCCATTTCGATAGCGTCGAACGTTTCGGTCAACGTACCGATTTGGTTTACTTTGATCAGGATCGAGTTACCGATACCCTCTTTGATACCTTTATACAAACGTTCGGTGTTGGTTACGAACAGGTCGTCACCGACGAGTTGAATTTTGCTGCCCAATTTCTCAGTGAGCAATTTCCAACCTTCCCAATCGTCCTCAGCGCAGCCGTCTTCGATTGTGATGATCGGGTATTTTTCAACCCAAGAAGCGAGCAAGTCCACAAATTCAGCGGAAGTAAAGGATTTGCCTTCGCCTTCCAGATGGTATTTACCGTCTTTGTAGAACTCAGTGGAAGCAACGTCCATACCCAGGAATACGTCTTTACCTGGAGTATAGCCAGCTTTCGTAATAGCTTCCATGATCGAGGACAATGCGTCTTCGTTGGAAGAGAAGTTTGGTGCAAAGCCGCCTTCATCGCCTACAGCCGTGTTCAGGCCTTTAGCTTTCAGAACGGATTTCAGGTTGTGGAAGATTTCAGCACCTGTACGGAGCGCTTCTCTGAAGGAAGGAGCACCTACCGGCAGGATCATGAATTCTTGTACGTCTACGTTGTTGTCCGCATGCGCACCGCCGTTCACGATGTTCATCATCGGAACTGGAAGCTGCTTCGCGTTAAATCCGCCCAGGTAAGCGTACAGCGGCAGATCCAATGCATCAGCTGCTGCGCGAGCTACTGCCATGGAAACGGCCAGGATCGCGTTAGCGCCCAGTTTACCTTTGTTTGGCGTGCCGTCCAATTCGATCATCAATTTGTCGATGCCAACTTGGTCCAGCGCGTCCATACCAATCACTTCAGGAGCGATGATTTCGTTAACGTTCTTAACAGCGTTCAGTACGCCTTTGCCCAGGTAACGAGTTTTGTCGTCATCGCGAAGCTCTACAGCTTCATGCGCACCAGTGGATGCGCCGGAAGGAACGATAGCGCGGCCCATAGCGCCGGATTCAAGATAAACTTCAACTTCAACAGTTGGGTTCCCGCGGGAGTCCAGGACTTCGCGAGCGTATACGTCAGAAATAATCGTCATGTTTACAGTCTCCTTTTTAAGTAGTTATTCCATTCAAATGGTGATCTATGTTTTTACGCCTTGCGGCTAGCAATCATCGATTGACCGGTCATTTCCGGCGGCTTCGGCAAGCCCATCAGGTCGAGCAGCGTTGGAGCTACGTCGGCGAGGATGCCTTTATCGCGAAGCACTACGTTCTCGTCGGTTACGATAAACGGTACCGGATTCGTGGTGTGCGCCGTATACGGACGACCTTCATCGTCGATTTCCATATCCGCATTCCCGTGGTCAGCAATAATGACAACCACTCCGCCTTTGGCTTTGACCGCGTCTACGACTTTACCTACGCACTCGTCCGTCACTTCAACCGCTTTGATCGTCGGTTCCATTTTACCGGAGTGACCAACCATATCTGGGTTTGCGAAGTTCAGGATGATCGCATCGTGTACATCGGATTCAATTTCCTTCACGCAAGCTTCAGCAACTTCATAAGCGCTCATTTCCGGTTTCAGGTCGTAAGTTGCGACTTTCGGAGAGTTGATGAGCACGCGTTTTTCGCCTGGCAGCTCTACATCGCGTCCGCCGCTGAAGAAGAAGGTGACGTGCGGATATTTTTCCGTTTCCGCAATCCGCAGTTGTTTCTTCCCATGTTGAGCTAACACTTCGCCAAACGTATTGTCGAGATCCTTCGGCTTGTACGCAACGTACCCATTCACCGTTTCTGCAAACAGCGTCAAGCAGACGAAATGCAGGTCTGTCGGGAATTTAGGGCCGCGATCGAAGCCTTGGAAATCTTTGTTCGTAAATACGTTGGACAGCTGGATCGCACGGTCTGGACGGAAGTTCAAGAACACAACGGAGTCGCCGCTCTCAACTTGTGCGATCGGCTCGCCTTTGTCATCCACGATGACGGTTGGCATCACGAATTCGTCATAGACCGATTTCTCGTACGATTCCGTTACGGCTTTAATCGGATCAGTATATTTTGGACCTTCCGCATAAACCATGGCCCGGTACGATTTCTCGACGCGGTCCCAACGTTTGTCGCGGTCCATCGCATAGTAACGGCCTTGGACGGTGGCAATCTTGCCTACGCCAAGCTCGTTCATCTTAGCGATCAATTGCTCGAGGAAGCCTTTAGCGCTGTCTGGAGCAACGTCGCGGCCGTCCAGGAATGCATGCACATAAACTTCGTGCATTTCTTCCTTCTTCGCCAGTTCCAGCATCGCGAACATGTGCTCGATGTGGCTGTGAACGCCGCCGTCGGACAGAAGGCCGTACAGATGGAGCTTCTTGCCCTTCGATTTCGCGCTGCGCACCGCATCTACCAGCGTTTCGTTCTTGAAGAATTCCCCTTCGCGAATCGATTTGGAGATCCGAGTCAAGTCTTGGTAAACAATCCGGCCGGCGCCGATGTTCAAGTGACCTACTTCGGAGTTCCCCATTTGCCCTTCTGGCAAACCAACGGCTTCCCCGCTGGCTGTCAGCGTAGTGTTCGGATATTGCTTCAAATAACGGTCATAGTTCGGCTTCTTCGCTTGGGCAACGGCGTTGCCTTCCACTTTGTCGCGAAGTCCGAATCCGTCCATGATGATCAGAGCTACTGGTCTTGGAGCCGTCATTTATTTCGCCCCCTCAACGAGCTGGATGTACGATTCTGGCTGCAGGCTGGCACCGCCGACAAGCGCGCCGTCGATGTCGCTTTGGCCCATATACTCCTTCACGTTTTCCGGTTTTACGCTGCCGCCGTATTGAATGCGGATTTTCGCCGCTACGTCGTCACCGTAAAGCCCCTGAACCAGACTGCGGATGTAGGAAATCACTTCGTTCGCATCTTGTGCGGTCGAGGATTTGCCCGTACCGATTGCCCAAATCGGTTCATACGCAATTACTACTTGCGCTGCTTGCTCTGCCGTCAGGCCTTTCAAAGCCGCTTCGGTTTGAACCTTCACGACTTCTTTCGTTTGGCCAGCTTCACGCTCTTCGAGCTTCTCGCCCACGCAAGGGATCGGGGTCAAGCCATGTTTGAAGGCAGCCAGGATCTTCTTGTTGACGATTTCATCGGTTTCACCGAAATATGCCCGGCGCTCGGAATGACCGATGATCACGTAGTCCACGCCAAGCTCTTTCAGCATGCGACCGCTGATTTCGCCGGTGAAAGCTCCTTCGTCTTCAAAATGCATGTTTTGAGCGCCGATTTTGATCGACGTGCCTTTCGCAGCTTCTACCAAAGCCGGAAGGTTCGTGAACGGAGCACAAATAACGCTCTCTACGCCAGCAACCTCCGCTTTCCCTTTTACGGCTTCGAAGAAGGCTTTGGCTTCGGAAACGGTTTTGAACATTTTCCAGTTTCCGGCGATAATTGGTGTTCTCACAGAGCCCACTCCTTTTATTTCATAGAGGTAGCTCAAAAAACGAACTTTGATCACGATGTATCTCGTGAAGCGGATTCGACTTCGAATCTTGAATTCAGCCGGGCCTTCCGTTGCTCACGTAGATCTGTCTACGCTCCGCTACTCAGTCCCTAGCTTCATCCAACCTTCTCGGTGCTGAAAGCTCGTTTTTTGAACCTTGATCTTAATGAGGTAGCTCAAAAAACGAACTTTGATCACGATGTATCTCGTGAAGCGGAAGTGCTGAAAGCTCGTTTTTTGAGCCTTGATCTAGCCACTTATTCTTACTTGTCGTTCAATGCTACAACGCCAGGAAGTGCTTTGCCTTCCATGAATTCCAGGGAAGCGCCGCCGCCTGTGGAGATGTGGTCCATTTTGGAAGCCAGATTGAACTTCTCAGCAGCTGCTGCGGAATCCCCGCCGCCGATGATGGTGTAGCCTTCCGTTGTTGCGCAAGCTTCTGCCACTTCTCTGGTCCCGTTAGCGAAAATGTCCATCTCGAACACGCCCATCGGTCCGTTCCATACGACCAACTTGGAGTTCTTGATGATTTCAGCATACTTCGCACGAGTCTTCGGCCCGATGTCCACGCCTTCCCAATCTGCAGGAATGCTGTCGATATCCACGGCTTTGTGGTTTGCGGTTGGGCTGAAGTCATCTGCTACGATGCAGTCGACAGGAAGAAGGAAGTTTTTACCCAGCTTCTTCGCCTTCTCGATGAAGCCAAGGGCAACGTCGAGTTTGGAATCATCCAGAAGCGATTTGCCGATTTCGTAACCTTGAGCTTTGAAGAAAGTATAAGCCAAGCCGCCGCCAATCAATACGTTGTCTGCGATATTCAGCAGGTTGTCGATGACGTCGATCTTGTCTTTAACTTTCGAACCGCCGATAATTGCGGTGAAAGGACGGTCCGGGTTTGTCAAGGCTTTGCCGAGAACGGACAATTCTTTCTCCATCAGCAAGCCGGATACGGCTGGCAGGTAATGTGCGATTCCTTCGGTCGAAGCATGTGCGCGGTGTGCTGCTCCAAATGCGTCGTTGACGAACAGGTCAGCCAGCTCAGCAAATTGTTTTGCGAGTTCTGGATCGTTCTTCTCTTCGCCTGGATAGAAACGTACGTTTTCAAGCACAAGAACGTCGCCGTTGTTCATTGCATTGACTTTCGCTTTCACTGCTTCCCCAACAGCTTCATCGACTTTCGCTACTTCTTTGCCAAGCAACTCGCTCAAGCGTTTTGCCGGCAGCGTAAGCCGCATATCTTCGTTCACTTGGCCTTTCGGACGACCCAAATGGCTCGCAAGAATGACTTTTGCGCCTTGTTCAACCAAGTATTTGATTGTTGGCAGCGTTTCGCGAATCCGGGTGTCGTCAGTAATTTGACCATCTTGCATCGGTACATTGAAATCTACGCGAACAAACACGCGTTTGCCGGTGACTTCCACATCACGTACACTTTTCTTGTTCATCTCCACGTTCCTCCTAAACGATATGCGCGGGTCTCCCAGACCAAAAAATGCGCATCTACGGCTTTGTCTTGGTTCCTCTCCTAAATAAAAACGCAATGAAACGAATCTCTATCTATAACTTTATTGGGTGTGTGTGAATGCCGTATTACATGCAAGAACCAAAGAGGAGTCCTGAACAGGTTGCTCCTCTTTGGGATGAATCTCTAATATGGGTAACTGATTATTTTACTTTTTTCGCGAAGTATTCCAGCGTGCGAACCAATTGAGCAGTGTAGGACATTTCGTTGTCATACCAAGCTACTGTTTTAACCAGTTGTTGGTCGCCGACAGTCAATACTTTCGTTTGTGTAGCGTCGAACAGGGAACCGAAAGTCATACCTTTGATGTCCGAAGATACGATTTCGTCTTCAGTGTAACCGAAAGTTTCTGGGTCAGCAGCAGCTTTCATTGCAGCGTTAACTTCGTCCGCAGTTACTTTCGTTTTCAGAACGGATACCAGCTCAGTCAAGGAACCAGTTGGAACCGGTACACGTTGTGCAGCGCCGTCCAATTTGCCTTGCAGTTCAGGGATAACCAGGCCGATCGCTTTTGCAGCACCTGTAGTGTTAGGGATGATGTTCTCAGCAGCTGCGCGAGCACGACGGAAGTCACCTTTCGCATGCGGAGCATCCAGCGTGTTTTGATCGCCAGTGTAAGCATGGATGGTTGTCATCAAGCCTTCAACGATACCGAATTTATCATTCAGTGCTTTAGCCATTGGAGCCAAGCAGTTCGTCGTACAAGAAGCACCGGAGATTACGGTTTCTGTACCGTCGAGGATTTCATGGTTTACGTTGTAAACGATGGTTTTCATGTCGCCAGTAGCTGGAGCGGAGATAACAACTTTCTTCGCGCCGCCTTTCAGGTGAAGCTCAGCTTTTTCTTTCGTTGTGAAGAAGCCTGTGCACTCCAGAACGATGTCAACGCCAAGCTCGCCCCAAGGCAATTCTTCAGGGTTGCGGTTAGCCAATACTTTAACTTCTTTGCCGTTAACTTTGAAGAATCCATCGTGTACTTCGATGTCGCCTTCGAAGCGGCCTTGAGTTGTATCATATTTCAACAAATGAGCCAACATTTTTGCATCTGTCAGGTCATTGATTGCTACGACTTCAATACCTTCAACGTTTTGAATGCGGCGGAAAGCCAAGCGTCCAATACGTCCAAAACCGTTAATCCCTACTTTTACACTCATTGATAGTTCCTCCCAGTGTTTGATTTTTTATTATTCAAGACAGGCCGGATAAAACCCGTCATGAGTAAACCTATTTAGCCCCGGATCCGTTGATCAACTCGCTTACGATCTCTTGCGCCGCCGCTTCATCGGTCACTAGGATATCCTCTTGGCCAAACCGCAATACGGCATGGATCGCTCTCGCTTTGCTCTTGCCGCCTGCAATGCCGATCACCGTCTCGGTCTGCATAATATCCTCGAGACGCAGGCCTAAGGTCAGCATTTTGTGCACGACGACGCCGTCCTCATTAAAGTAATATCCAAATGATTCCGCGAGCGCACCTTCTCTTCGGATTTCTTCGACCATGCTTGGCTCCAGCTTGCGCCGACGTGCCATCTCCATAGCGTCTCCGACCCCGTGCACTACGATACGCGCCTGTCGGATCATGTCCACGATATCCTGGATATTCGGATCGTGTACCAATGACTCGTAAGCTTCCTTCCCCAACAGATCAGGGACATGCAGCAAACGATACCCCGCACCCACGCGCTTCGCCATACCGGAAGCTATCGTGTTCGCTTGGATTTCCAGGCTCTCGCCAAGACCTCCGCGTGCCGGTACGAACCAGCTCTGCTTCATCGTGACGTTAGGCGGCGGATTCAGCTGATCTGCGACTTCCGCCAGCGTCGTGCCGCCGGTTACCGCAACCACCTCATCCCCGCGCATGACACTAAGCAGCGCTTTGGCGCCTGCGCGCCCCAACTCCCGCTTCACCAGCGGAGAGGCTTCACAATCTCCGGGTACAATCACTACTTTGCGCAGCCCATAATGCTGACGAATCGTCTCCTCCAGGTTGGAGAGGCCAAACAATTCTTTGACGACCGGCTCCAAATCCTCTAGCAACCGCCGTCCCGCGTCGCTGATTCTCATGCCTATATTCTCGATTTCTATCAGGCCTTGGGCCTTCAGGAGATCCGTCTCGGCACGCAACACACGCTCCGTCATGTCCAGCGAATTCGCCAAGGTTCTACGGCCAATGACATCAGACAACATGATCTGGTGAAGTATGGTGTACCTTTTCTTGAGAATGTCCATGAGATCAGGAAGAAGCTGCTTTTGAATCTCTAATATGTTTCGCATGCTTTCCACTCCTGCAAGCTTCGTCTTCTCTCTCCATCTCCTGGCCTTAAAATGTCCCGGGATAACTTTTTAAGTCCCACTGCTATTTTACTCAATATTCTCCTTAGTTGCAAGCCTGACGTCCGTATCATTTACTTTCTTCGGAGCAGTTATACCCCTAGGCACAAAGAATCCCGCAAGAACCTGACATTTGAATCAGAGAATTGTCGAAAAATAGGCCAGCTGTGTCCCGCAAGATTGCGGATGAGGGGATAAGTTCGGTCATTTTCATAGAAAAAAAAGACCCTCCCGCATGGGAGAGCCTCTTCGAATATCTACATCATTTTATGGTTTTTCCATGGTTCAATTGTTCAGTCGGATCGACAATGCGCTTTTGGATTCCATCCGCAAACTCGGCAATTCAGTCCCCCGGAGACGCAAGCGAACGTCAGACGCCTGCTCGTCGTCATTAAATAGTACAACCCCAATCGAATCGTCCATATTGCGGAAAGCGACGGAACGAATCGAGGGCTGGTCCGACTCGGCGGCGATTCTAACGGCCTTCGGGCGGATCACTGTGCTGAAATGGGCCAGCGCATAATAGTCCAGCGTATACTCGAGCTCGCGGGTCTGCTGGTTCACCGTTACGATCCCGCGGCAGGTGCTGCGGCCAAAGCCTGGGACTGTCGGACCATTCTGCTCATCTAAAGCCATATTCCAAAGCACCAGCGATTGGCTGTGATTTCGCAAAATCTCAATCCCCGTCCGCATGACATTGGAGAACGCCGGTTCAAACGCCGGAATCCATTCCCCGCCGGAGCCTTCAGTGAAATGAACCTCTTTGTCCGGGAAAGCCTCCTTCACTTGGCTTTGCGCTGAGGCTCCCCCACCATACCAATGCCACGCCACCCCATCGACGGCTTCGCCAGCTTCCTTCAGCACGGAGAGCGGATACTCCGGCCGATCCCAGTTATGGTCATACGCCAAAATCTTCGTGGACAAGCCATGCTTCACAAAAGCCGGCTTCAGATAATTTTTCACAAAATCCGTCTGCATCTCGGCCGTCATCAGCATCCCCGGATAATGCCCAGGCACATACAGCGGTTCGTTCTGCGGCGTCACCGCATAAATGGATAACCCGTGCTTAGCGTATGATTCGATATAACGGACAAAATAGTTCGCGTACGATTCGTAATACTCCTTCTTCAGTTCCCCGCCGATCATGGAACCGCTCGTTTTCATCCAGCCCGGTGCGCTCCAGGGGGAGCCAAACAGCTTGATAGACGGATTTAAGGCCAGCGCCTCTTGTAAGAGCGGTATGACATCAGCTTCATCATGTTCGATCGAGAACCGCTGCATTTCCGGATCGGTCTCCCCTTCAGGCAAATCGTTGTAGCTATAGAAGAAACGGGCATAGTCAGAGGCCCCCATCGGATTGCGCAACACGGATAGGCCGATGCCCTCCTCCGGGTCAAACAGCTTCTTCATCAAGATGGATCGCTGCTCTTCGGGAAGCACCTGATGAATCAGATAGGCAGCCGAATCGGTAAAAGACGCCCCAAACCCATCCATCGTCTGATAAGTGACGCTTCCGTCCAATCGGACCTCGACCTCCACGGCAGCCGAATCCGTCGGCCGCAGTTGTTCCTCTGTTGTACGGACAAAAAGGGATTGTTCTCCAGTGGAATAATAAATATCAAGCTCACGCATGCTGTTTCCCTCCACTTCTTTTAATGGGCTCGGTTATTTGAGGCCAAGTTTCTCTTTATTGGCTTTCATTTTCTCCGTACGGATTTGCACGATTTTATCCCAACCGTTGTCCTCAAGGAACTTCTTGTAGTTGTTAAGCGTGCTTTCGAACTCTTCGTCGCTCTTCGCGCGAATCAGGCTGACCATCGTCGTGTTCCAAGTCGTGTTAATCACGGTTAAGGAGCGGGCTTCTGGAGATCCGGCATCCGGATTGATATTTTCAAGAACGAAGTGAGGGTACAGCTTCCCTTTGCCCCACTCTTGCATTTGCTTGATCGAATCCGGGAATGCATCGGCACTAAGCGCTTTATGGCGGTCATGGCCAAAGAACATAAACTCACCCATGCGGTATTCCTTCTTGAATTTATCCGCATCCTTCTGCTGCAGCTCTTTCACTTCCGGCGTAAATTGGACCGTGCCATCCGCATTTTTCGTATAGGTCTCGCCTTCGATGCCGTAGTTCATCAGCATTTGGCCTTCTTCATCCAACAGGTACGTGAAAATTTGAATCGCCTTCGCCGGGTCTTTACATTGCTTCGTGATAAAGCTGATCATCCAGCCGGTTATCCCGGATTGGTTCAGCTTCGGCGTGTTGCCCACTGTGCTTTGCGGTCCGTCGATTGCCAGGTAGGCTTGATCCGGATGGGCGGTGGCGAAGATTTGCAAATTACCGCCTTGCTGCGGCGTTCCGTCCAGCAACATCGTGGCGTATTTGCCAGCTTTCACTTTCTCTTCAAAAGCCGGGCCGTCATCGGCAAAGCTGTCGTCGCTGATATTGCCAGCTCTATGAACATCATTTAACGTTTTGAGCCAAGTCAGATAATCTTCGTCCAGATTGCGGTTGTAGAACTCGCCGTTCTCCGTTTCCAGCGGTACGCCAAGGAAGTCTTGGAACACATCCCCTAAGGAGCCCGTCCCTTCGCCAATTGAGTTAAATCCAAACGGAATCAGATCCGGGAATTTGTCTTTAATTTGCTGCATCACATTGTTGAATTCCTCAGGGGTACCGAACTTAGGCTCGCCCAGCGCTTCATACACGTCCTTGCGAATCACAAAAGCGGTCTTCGCAGGAATGTTACCGCTGTCATAATCGGCCTGCGTGTTAGAGTAGTTCGGATAACCGTACGTATTGCCGTCCTCTTGCTTAAACCAGTTGAGCGTATCTTGCGCAGCGACTTTGTTGAAATAAGGGTCGTATTTTTCCGCCAGCTCGTTCAGCGGTAAGGCCCAGGAAGAGGCCTTCTGCACGACGGCCGAATTGGAATCGAATACGGTGATCAAGTCCGGCATGTCGCTTCCGGCAAAAAACGTATTCAGCTTGGTGTCATCGCCGGTAATAAATTTGATATCAATATTCAAATCTTCCTTGATCTTCTTCGTGACCACATCATTACCGAAATCGGTATTCCACCAATCGGCGTTCACGTACCAAGTCAGCTGGGTTGGCTCTTCTTTCTTATCCAGCTTCCAGGCCGGCGTATTCGCGTCCAAGGCATAGCGATCATCCAGCGATACCTCTTTGGCTGCCTTCGAGCTGCCGCCGGAGCCGCCGCATCCGGTAACAATCAGCGCAGCGGTGAGCAGAGCAGCGCATGCGGTCATCCCTTTTCTTGCAAGACTTTTGTTCAACTTAAGCATTCGTTGTACCCTCCTTTTTTTGTAAGAAGCATAGCTAGTCCAACTCGCTGATCAAGCCTAGCGTTTCATGCGGATGCGTTACTCCTTCACCGCCCCCAGCATCATGCCCGAGATGAAGTACCTTTGTAATAATGGATAAATCACAACAATCGGCAAAGTCGTAATCACAATTGTTGCGAGTTGAACTCCTTTGGTCGTCGTTTCAATCACGACGGAACCCGCGATGTTCTGCATCGATTGGGTTTGGGACTGCACAATGATTTCGTACAGCTTCATTTGCAGCGGATACAGGTATTCATCTGTGATGTACAGCTTGGTTGTCAAAAAGTCGTTCCACTGACTCACCCCGTTGAACAGAGCGATGGTCGCCATCGCCGGCATAGATAACGGGATAAAGATTTTCAGGAAAATTCTCCAGTCACCGGCACCGTCGATTTTGGCGGATTCCTCCAGGGAATCAGGCACGTTACGGAAGAAATTCATTAAGATCACGACATCGTAATAACTGAACAAAGCCGGAATGATATACACCCAGAAGCTGTTCAGCAGCCCCAGGGATTTAATCAGCAAGTACGTCGGGATCATGCCGCCTGAGAAAAACATCGTAATAACGCCCATCGTCACGTACAGCTTGCGACCGCGGACATTGTTCTTGCTAAGACCGTAGCCGATCATCGCACAGAAGAAGACGTGAGTCACAACGCCGATCACCGTCTTGAGGACCGAGATCAGGAACGACTGCCAAATCGTATCGTCTCGAAACACCGCCTGGTAGTTCTCCAAGGAAAACTCCTTAGGCCAGAAGACAAACCCGCCTTCGGCAAGAGCTCGTCCCGAACTAAAGGAAGAAACAATGACGTTCCAGAGCGGAATCACAATAACGATCGTAAATATGATCAGGACCGTCGCGTTCACCGTATCAAAGATTCTGCTGTCGAGATCCCGTTTGAGCACCTTTCGATTCATGGCTACTGCTCCTTCCTTACAGGACAGATTGATTATCGTTGAGTTTGCTGGTCACCTTATTTGCCAGCACCAACAAAATGACCGATACGACCGAAACCCCAAGTCCAACGGCGGTCGCGTAGGAGAAGTCCCCCTGCGTTAACCCCATCCGGTACACATAGGAGTTAATCACCTCGGCCCTTTCACGGTTCTGAGAGTTCATCAGCACCAAGGTTTGGTCCAGGTTGGAGCCAAGCAGGCCGCTGCTGGTCAGAATCAGGTTCAAGCTGATAATCATCCGCATATTGGGCAGCGTGATGTTCCAAATTTGCCGGAGCCGGCTTGCCCCGTCGATCTTCGCAGCTTCATAATAGGTCGGGTCGATCTTGGCCATGATAGCGAGGTATAGGATCGTACCCCAGCCCGCCTCTTTCCAGACATCCGAAAGCACCGCGATCCACCAATACTTGCCCGGATCAAGCAGGATATTTTGCGGCTTCGAGATCAAGCCCAAGTCCAGTAGCAGTTGGTTGAACATCCCGGTCGTCGAAAACCAGGTGATCAGCATCCCGCCAAGTACGATCCAGGACAAAAAGTGCGGCAGGTACGAGATCGTCTGCACGATTTTTTTGAACCGCCCCATCCCGACCTCGTAAATCATAATCGCGAGAATAATTGGGATCACGAAGCCGATGGCCAGCTTCAGGAAGCTGATCCCCAGCGTATTCACCACGGATTCCCAGAAGTATTTGTCGGTGGCGATAATCTTGAAGTTTTCCAAGCCTACCCATGGAGCGGAGCTTAACGTATCGATGACGGTATAATTTTTGAAAGCGATCGTTAGTCCGTAGATGGGGATGTAGCAAAAAATAATCATAAAAATAATACCCGGCCAGATCATCGACTGGATTTCCCACTGCCTGCCGAAATCGATAAAGAACTGTTTCACTCGGATTCCCATCGGCTTTTTGGCTGACACAGCTGACTTCGCCATTTTGCGCTCCTCTCTTTATCCCGTATGGATAAAAACGTTTTTATTTTTAGCAATAGAATCCTTTAATTAACCGCTTACAATTTTGGCTGAGCTCAAGTTCGGCTCCGTCTCAGCTTCTCTTAGCCTAAACGTACATGACTTGAGCCCCGCACAATTAATTGACCATCCAGCTTCTGCACCTTGCCCTGTTCCTGCTTCTTAATCATGTTCACCAGGTGATTAACTGCCAGGATCCCTTGTCTGGCGATTGGATTACGAACCGTCGTCAGAGGCGGCGTAAAATACTGAGCAATATCAATATCGTCAAACCCTACGACGCTGATGTCCCTTGGAACTTCAAGGCCATACGAACGCAACGCTTTGATACACCCGATGGCGCTCAAATCGTTACCGGCCAGAATCGCGTCCGGCACTTTGCCCGGATGCTTGTGAATAAACGCCCGGATCGCATTATAGGTACTCTCTTCCTCAAAATACCCCTGCACAATAAAATCCTCATCGATCGGTAGCTGATGCTCCCGCAAGGCCGCGAGATATCCCTCTTTCCGCTGTACGCTGTCATACATCGTATCGACGCCGGAAATGTAGGCGATTTTCTTATGGCCTAGGCTGATCAGGTATTTGGTCGCTTCATAAGCGGACGCATACGAATTGAAAATCACGGTCCCCATCGTTTCCTTCTGAATCACCCGATCCAGAAATACCGCCTTGATCTTGTCCTTCTCCATCATCGCGATATCATGGTCATCCACCCGCAATTCTTCGTAGATGATCACGCCATCCACCCGGCGCCCCATAATATTGCTGATAATCGTTTGCTTATCGGCAGTAACCATGACGTGCAGACCGTAACCCAACCGCTCGCTCTCGCGAGCCATCGACTCCACCAAAATGTAAAAATAAGGCCCGGATACACTCGTCGTAAAAAAACCAAGCATGTTCGTCTTCTTCGACTTCAGTTGCTTCCCGTTTAAGTTCGGTACATAATTGAGCTGCTTGGCAACCTTCAGCACATGGGATTTGGTCTCCGGATTCAACACATCCACATCGTTCAGCGCGTTGGATACCGTAGAGATCGAAACCCCTGCTGCCTTGGCTACATCCTTAATGGTGACTTTCCCCATCCCTGATTACACCCTTGTCTATAAAAACGTTTTTATATTCCTCAAATTACCATAGAAACGCTTTCATGACAATCCCCTATTTTTTGATTCCTTACAAAAAACGATCCGTCGCACCTCTTTGGGGGTTCCCATTTATTTTCTGCAAAACCTTTGGATCTACACCTTGCATTTTGTGTGGAAATGCCATATAATCTATTTTGTTCGCTAAATTTGCGCCCGTGGTCCAATGGATATGACGTAGGCCTCCGGAGCCTGAGATCGAGGTTCGATTCCTCGCGGGCGCGCCATATCATACACATGCAAAGTCCTGTCACAGAAGTGTTCTGGACTTTTTTATTATCTTGAGTTTGACTTTCTTTGACTTTCTCAAATAAATTGTTTATGATGAGATTAATCCTCATCATTTCCGTCAATTCTTAGATGGAGATGATGAATCCCAAACCATTCCATTCAACGGGGCGATTCACTTGAACACCCGAATTTTAAGGAGGTTTTATCGGTGAGTTATATTCCTATGGTCGTAGAACAAAGCAACCGCGGCGAACGCGCTTATGACATTTATTCCCGTCTGCTCAAAGACCGGATCATTTTCCTGGGCTCGCAAGTTAACGACGTTGTGGCCAACTCCATCATTGCTCAGATGTTGTTCCTGGACGCGGAAGATCCAACCAAGGACATTCACCTCTACATTAACAGCCCTGGCGGTTCCATTACGGCCGGTATGGCGATTTTTGATACCATGCAATTTATCAAAGCGGACGTCTCCACCATCTGCGTTGGGTTGGCCGCTTCGATGGGCGCCTTCCTGTTGAACGCAGGTGCGCCTGGCAAACGTTATGCGCTCCCTAACAGCGAAATCATGATTCACCAGCCGCTCGGCGGAGCGGAAGGTCAAGCGACGGACATCGAGATCCGCGCTCGCCGCATCCTCAAGATGCGCGATAAACTGAACCGAATCCTCTCGGAACGCACGGGTCAACCGCTGGAACGGATTGAGAAGGACACCGACCGCGACTACTTCATGAGCGCGGCAGAAGCGAAGGAATATGGCTTGATCGACCAAGTGATCGAGAAAGTGAATCCAGCCAAAGCTTAAGGCGATATAAAAAAGGCTGCTCTCCGAACAGAAAATACTGTTCGAGGAGCGGCCTTTCTTGTTATATTAATCTTTAAATAACTTAACGCGAAGGTTCAAAAAGTCGGATCGCAAGTTACTACAGGCACATAGCCTCTAGATAAGCCTTCGTTCTGCTGACTGTCTTTCAGCTGTAGCCCGTCTGCGGGTAGCCTATCTGCTGGCTGCTCTGCTGCTGATGGCGTGTATCTCGTAGCACTTCTGCTGGCAGCCTTCTACGACAGCACATCTGCCGATAGCCGGTATCTAAATGCACTTCTGATGACAACCCTGCTGATGATCACCCGTATCTAGTTACATTTTTGCTGTAACCCTGCTGTCGATGACGTGCATCTAGTAGCCATTCTGCTCTAACGCTGATGAGAAGCACTATTGGGGCGAAATTAGCGTGCTCGCGGCTCTAACGACGCTGAGAAACACTATTTCGACGGAAATGCCTATTTATAGGCAGATACGGGGGAAATAAGCAGTCTGGTAAGCGTTACAGTTGAAACATCGTGATTTTGGCAGGAATAAGGTCGGTGGCAAGCGTTAGAAGTCTGACTTTTTGAACGACATTGTTTAAAGGAGCGAACCGGGAAATGAAATCCAGAAAAAAATTGTATGAAGTAAGCCGTACGTTGGCGGATGTCGCCATGGGCAAAGCCAAAGCCGATTTGGTGGTTAAGGGCGGCACCTTAGTCAATGTGTATACCGGAGAGCTGCTGCCGAATACGGACGTTGCGGTGGCTGAAGGGCGGATCGCCTTCGTAGGGGACGCAACGCACACCATTGGCGAGAACACCGTCGTGATCGATGCGGCAGGTCGTCACCTCGTTCCCGGGCTCCTGGACGGGCATATGCACGTGGAGAGCACCATGCTGTCGGTGGCGGAGTTCGCCAAAGCTGCGCTTCCGAAAGGAACGACCGGTATTTTTATGGACCCGCATGAAATCGCCAATGTGTTCGGGGCGGAGGGCGTGCGCTGGATGCACGAGGAGGGCCAGGCCTTGCCGCTGAAGGTATATACGACCTTTCCTTCCTGCGTACCCGCCACCGCTCATTTGGAGGATGCCGGGGCGTCGCTGGACACCCGCGATATTGCCGACGGGATGACTTGGGACGGCGTTGAGGGGCTGGGCGAAGTCATGAACTTCCCTGGCGTCGTATTCGGAGACCCGAAAATGCTCGGCGAAATCCAAGCCACAATGGAAGCGGGCAAAACCGTCACCGGGCATTTTCCAAGCGACGACGAGCGGATGCTCCAGGCTTACATCGCCTCAGGCGTGACTTCCTGCCACGAGACCGTGACCCGGGAGCAAGGGCTCGCCAAGCTGCGCCTCGGCATGCACCTGATGATCCGGGAGGGATCGGCTTGGCATGACGTCAAAGAAGTGATCAAGGTCGTCACCGAGGATAAGGTGAATACCTCGAACATTATGCTGGTCACCGACGATGTGTATCCCCAAACCTTGATTGAAAAAGGTCACATGAACCATGTCGTGCGCCGGGCGATTGAAGAGGGCGTCGACCCGGTGACGGCGATCCAGATGGGGACGATCAATACGGCGCGGTACTTTAAGGTCGACGGCGATGTGGGGGGCATTGCGCCAGGCAAATGCGCGGACCTGCTGCTGATCGGCGACCTGCGGCGGATGGAGCCGTCGACCGTGATCGCCGACGGCAAAGTCGCCTATGACGCCGGACAGCTCTGCGTCCCGTTCCCGGCGTACCCGTACCCGGCGCAGGCGCGCGCTTCGGTGAAATTAGCGCGTCCGCTGACCGCGGACGATTTCCTCTACCGCAGCGCCAGCGGCAAAGCGGAAACGACGATCCACGTCGTCGACGTGATCGAGAACAGCGCCCGCACGGCGAAGGGGACGGCAACCGTTCCGGTTGACGGAGACGGCGTCGTGCGTCCGGGCGCCGAGCAGGACATCGCCACGCTGGCCTGCATCGACCGCCACCGCGGTTCCGGCGAGCTGTCCCTCGCCTTCGCGCGCGGTTTTGGGCTCAAGCAAGGAGCCGTGGCCTCCACCGTTGCCCATGACAGCCATAACCTCATCGTCATGGGGACAAATCCCGAGGACATGGCGTTTGCTGCCAACGAGCTGGCGAAGCTGGGCGGCGGCATGATCGCCGTCCTGAACGGCCAAGTGCTCGCTGCCGTGCCGATGGCCATCGCTGGCCTGATGTCCGATCAACCGCTGGAGACGGTGGTCACCCAGGTGAATGAGCTGGAGGCCGCCTGGAAGCAGCTCGGCTGTCAGCTGAACGCGCCGTTCATGACGTTTTCACTGATCGCCCTGCCGGTTATTCCGGAGCTGCGGATCACCAACCGCGGTCTAGCGGACGTGAACGAGTTCAAGCTCGTGCCGGTCGAAGTCGGTTAAGCCGCAACCAACAACAGCGACGGCAATAACAACAGCAACAAGCTCTCTCACTTGAAAAACCCGCCAAGAAAGGTTATCCTCTCTGGCGGGTTTGTTTTTCGCAATTCCTGCAAAAGTGCAGTTTTCTGCCTCATACGGCCGTCGCACAGCCGATGCCGTGCCGCCGGAGACGCTTGCGCGGGCCTCCTGGCTACTACTGCGCCGATAAAAACATACAGCCGGAGACGCTCGCACCTACAGATGAGCGCGCAGCTCCTCCACCGACTCCCGCCGCACCAGCTCCGTATCCAGCAGCACCAGCTCCCCGCCGGCCGCCGCCCCGTCGATCAGCTCAAGGATTTTGCGCGCGCCCATCCGGCTAAGCTGCTCAATCGGCCGCTTCACCGTCGTCAGCGGCGGATTCGTGTAATGCGAGAAGCCGATGTCGTCAAAGCCAACGACCGAGACATCCGCTGGAATCCGCATCCCCGCCTCTGTCGCTGCCTTCATCGCACCGATGGCCATGTCGTCGTTGCAGCAGAACACCGCAGTTGGCCGCTCCGGCACCGCCAGCAACTTGTGCATCGCCAGATAACCGCTCTCCACGTCGTAGCAGCCCTGGGCAAGCCATTCCTCCCGTACGGCCAAGCCCGCATCCTTCATCGCCCGCAAATACCCTTCCTTGCGCTCCTCCGTAGACTTATAGCCGGCAATTCCCTCTACCAAGCCAATGCGCGTATGCCCGCAGCCCGCCAAGTATCGCGTCAACTCGTAAGCCCCTGCCCGGTCATTGGACACGAAATTGACGATGGTCGGATCGTCCGCATTCCGATTCAGCACGACCAGAGGAATTCCTTGCTCCCGCACATGACGAATAAATGTGTCGTCACGCTCACTTTGGCTCATGAGCAGGATACCGTCGAACCGCCGCCGATGGATTGAGCTAAAGTCCTCAAAATCGTCGATCCCCCGCAGAAACAAGTTGTACTGGACGCCAACCTCCTGACTCACACCGCGGATCGCCTCGGCCAAGAAGCTGGAGGAAGTCCCTTGAACCATACTCGTAAAAAACAATCCAATCGTATGCGAACGCTGCAGCACTAAACTTTTGGCATTATAATTCGGCACGTAGTTCAGCTGCTCAGCAATCTCCATAATCTTGCGTTTGGTCTCCTCTTTAATCAGCGGGCTGTTGTTCAACGCCCGGGAAACCGTCATATGCGAGACATTCGCCAGCTTGGCGATGTCTTTGATCGTAGCGGACATACAACAGCGTCAATCCTTTCTATGCTTCGGGAAAAGCAAAATACCGCTTAGCATTGCCGTAGCAAATATCCGTGACGATCCGGCCCAGCAGAGCATAGTCCTCCGGCGCCTCGCCGCGCTCCACCCAATCGCCAAGCACGTCGCATAAGAGGCGGCGGAAGTATTCATGCCGCGTATAGGACAGGAAGCTGCGCGAGTCCGTCAGCATCCCGATGAACTGCGACAACACGCCAAAGTTGGCCAGCGTGTGCATCTGCTGAATCATACCGTCCTTGTTGTCGTTGAACCACCAAGCGGTGCCAAATTGGATTTTACCAGGAACGCCCCCGCCTTGGAAGCTGCCCATAATGCTGGCTAACGCCCAGTAATCATTGGGGTTCAGCGAATACAGGATCGTCTTCGGCAGCCCGCCCTCCTGCTCGATGGCGTCCAGCAACCGGGCCAGCGCTTCAGCCAAAGGACCGTCGTTAATCGCATCATAGCCCGTATCCGGACCCAGCCGCCGGAGCATCGCCGTATTCGTGTTCCGCAACGCATGGATATGCAGCTGCATCGCCCAGCCCCGAGCGGCGTACTCCTTGCCAAGGAACACCATCGTATACGATTTGTATTTCCGTTCCTCCTCCGGCGTCACCGAACCCTGACTCAGCGCCTTAGCAAAGATCGCTTCCACTTCCTCCAGCGTCGCTTCCTCGTATTCCAGCGTATCCAGCGCGTGGTCTGATACGCGCCCGCCGGCCTCATGGAAGAAGTCGATCCGTTCCCGTAACACATCCAACAGCGTTCCATATCTCTGAATCGACTTACCCGCCGCCGCCTCCAGCTTCGCCAGCCAAGGTTTAAAGGTATCGCGATTAATTTCCAGGAACTTGTCTGGTCGGAAGCTCGGCAGCACCAACGTATCGAAGCCTTCCAGCTCCTTGATCTTCAAATGGTACTCCAGCGAATCCGCCGGATCATCCGTAGTGCAGACCACCGTCACCTTCGACTTCGTAATCAAATCTCGCGCGCCAAATCCTTCACTTTGCAGCTGGGCATTCGCTTGTTCCCAGATGATCGGTGCAGTCTCCTCATTCAGCAACTCATCAATCCCAAAAAAACGCTGCAACTCCAAGTGCGTCCAATGGTACAGCGGATTCCCCAGCAGCTGCGGCACCACCTTCGCCCAAGCGAGAAACTTATCGTAATCATCCGCCCCGCCGGTGATCCGTTCCTCGTCGATGCCGCAAGCCCGCATCACCCGCCATTTGTAATGGTCGCCGCCCAACCAAGCCTCGGTTAAGTTGCGGAACGTCTTGTTTTCGTAGATTTCCTGCGGGCTTAAATGGCAGTGATAATCGATAATAGGCAGGTCCTTCGCATACTGATGATACAATTTCTCCGCCGTCTCGCTGCCAAGCAGAAAGTTTTTCCCTAAAAATGTCTTCGCCACTTCTCATTCTCCCTTCCCTTTAATTCCGAAGTTCAACCAATTGTTAACGTTAACAATAGCCGTGATGCTTATATTGTAAACGTTTTATCAGAAAACGCAAGAGAGAATATCGGCCCTGGCCCGCAGATCACATTCAGCAAAAAAGCCCCCTCAGCCGCGAATGCAGCCAAGAGGGCATGAGCCTAGATTCGACAAAACCTCAGCGTGTGTTGAAATCGAACGGATTCGTTCCCGGCGGCAGCAGTTGGCTAAACGGGAAGTAGAATTCCGGGAAACCAAACACGTAAGGCAAGTATTCGTACAGTTGGAAAAAGATCGTCACGCCCTCGTCCTTCACATAATACGACGGATTCGAGCCGATCGTTTTGAAGTTTCCGAAGTAGCCTTCCGTCTCCTGCAGCTTCTTGGCGATTTCCGGATCCACGATGCTGCGATAATTGGGGTTGGCCCGGAGCAGCTCGTCCAGCGTCAGCAGCTTTCCGTTATCCAGCCGGAAGGTCAAGCCGTCACGTACGGTAATCCCGTGCGCACCGCCGGTGTAGGAGTACCAGTCCTGATAAAGACTGAGCACCCCGTCGCGGTTGTACGTCACTTTGTAAGTCCCGACATACTCATAGGGGTTCCCGCTGGGGGTTGAAGGCTGTCCCGCCTTCGCTTCCTTCAGCGCATTAGCCACAAATTTCTCGGCTTTTACCTTAAACAGCTTATTGATCTTCTTCTGCACCGACTTGTGCTTTAACCCGCTCACCTGCGGATAGTCGACTTTAATCGACGCTTCGGGAATCTTCTTCTCGATCGTATGATTCGTGATTTTAACGCCTTGCCGCTCCTGCACCGTTGTCGAGCCTGTCTCTGGCTTCTCTCCGCTGATCTGGACCGGAGACTGCGGCGCAGCTTCTGCCGGTACAACGGCCAAGCCGGAGATCATCAAGCCTGCGGTCATCAGCGAAGTGATCATTTTTACCGTGTTACGCTTCACTTGTTATCGCCACCCTCTATCGGTTAATACCTAAATTATGACCCGGGTGGCAAAAATTCATGTACGCAAAAACGCCAGCACGCCTTCCCTCACGGAAAGCGCCTGGCGCTGTTGCAATAGGCAAGCCGATCTTACTCGCGGCCGCTCTTCAATTCGGTCCAGTACCGGTCGTACAGCTGCAGCTTATCGCCTACATCACCCAACCATTCAGTACGAGACAGCTCCTCCTCGGACAGATTAATCATCTTGTCGTTCCGGTATTCTTCGCTGTGGAACTCCGCAGCTTTCACATTCGGATCGCTGTATCCGATCGCTTCGTAGTTCTTCGCACTTACTTCCGGATCAAGCATGAAGTTGATAAACTTCTCAGCCAGCTCTTTATGCTTCGAATCCTTCGGAATCGCATAGTTATCCGACCAGATGGTGCCGCCTTCCTTAGGCACGACATAAGCAACATCGGGATTGTCTTGAGCAATGTAGGAAGCGTCACCCGACCATACAGTGGCGATCCAGCCTTCTTCTTGAATCATTTTTTGCTTGATGTTGTCGGTATCGAAGGCCAGTACACTTGGCAGCAGCTTCTTTAAGTCCTCCACAGCCGTTGTGATTTCCCCTTCGTCGGTGGAGCTGTTGGAGTATCCGTTCTTTTTCAAGGCCATGCCAATCACTTCGCGGTTATCGTCCAGCAAAATGACTTTGCCCTTGTATTCCGGATTCCACAGATCTTCCCAGCTGTCGATTTCATCTTTCACGTATTTCTTGTTGTATGCAATCCCCGTCACCCCTGAGGTGTATACGATCGAGTATTTATTTCCCGGATCGTAGGCAGGGTTCTTATAAGCGTCAGACAGGTTGGCGAAGTTCGGAATGTTGTTCATGTCCAGCGGTGCCAACAGATCCTGCTTGATCATCGTGGCCACCATATAATCGGACGGTTGAATCAAGTCGTAACCGCCGCCGCCCGCCTTAATTTTAGCCAGCAAATCCTCATTGTTGGCAAATACGTCATAATTGATCTTTACGTCGAACTCTTTCTCGAACTGCTCCAGCACTTCTTCGTCAAAGTTATCGGCCCAGCTGTAAATGTTAAGCGTCTCCTTCGATGATCCGCAACCCGACAACAGTCCGGCAACCAACATCCCTGCCAGTACGAGACCAGCCCATCTCTTTTTGTTCAATTCCCAATCTCCCTTCGATTTCGTTTTATGGAATATCAAAATTCGTCTAAAACGGCAGCAATGATTGTTTCTTCTGGCCCTTGCCGCGATTCAGCACAAATTGCGCCAGGAAGATCAAAGCGACCGTCACCAGGATCAAAATCGTACACAGCGCGTTAATTTCCGGGGAAATACCCCGTTTGACCTGCCCATAGATATAAATCGGCAATGTGGTCGAATTTGGCCCGCTAACAAAGAAGCTGACCATGAAATCGTCCAGCGACAGCGTAAACGCGATCAAGGCCCCGGAGATAATGCCCGGAGCAATCTGCGGCAACGTCACGTATCGGAAGGTTTGCCACGAGCTCGCCCCCAAATCCTGCGCTGCCTCCTCCAGTTGTCCCCCCATGCCGGAAAGACGCGTAGTCACGACAACGTAGACGTAGGACAAACTAAAGGTGATATGGGCAATAATAATCGTTATTTTACCCAGCGGCATATGGAGCTGATTAAACAGTACCAGCAACGACAAGCCCATGATGATATCGGGAATGATGATCGGCAAATACAACAAGCCGCCCATGCCCGGCTTCAAGCGGCGTCCGATCTTCCGCATCGCCAGCGCCGCCAGCGTGCCAAGCACCGTCGAGATTACCGTTGAGACGATCGCCACGGTTAAGCTGTTGGCCAAGGCCTCCATGACATGGCGGTTATCAAACAGCGAGATGTACCAGTCGAACGTAAAGCCGCTCCAATCGGCCGCTAGCCTGGAACTGTTAAACGAATACGCAACGATAAACAGGATCGGCACATAGATGAAAATCATCATGATCAGCGAATGAACGCCGAGCAGCGGATGGCTTTTGGTTTTCATGAACGCACCTCCCGCACCCTTTGATACCGGGACGTCATCGCCCGATTAAACAGCGCAATCAGAATCAGCGAGGTGATCACGAAGATCACGGACAACGCCGAGCCAAACGGCCAGTTGCGGGCCCCAAGGAACTGACTCTGAATGATGTTGCTGATCATTGCCGATTTCGCCCCGCCGAGAATGTCCGTCACGACAAACATGCCGGTTGTCGAAACGTACACCAGCACGGAGCCGGTCATGATCCCCGACTTCGTTTGCGGCAGCGTAATGTGCCAGAACGCTTTCCAGCTCGACGCACCCAAATCGCTGGCCGCCTCCAGCAGTCGCTTGTCCATCTGCTCCAACGCCACAAATATCGGCAACACCATAAACGGAATAAACGTATACACCATGCCGAGCAACACAGCGCCCTTCGTATACAGCATCTGCAGCGGTTCGGAGATCAGTCCGATGCTGAGCAAGAACTCATTGACGATCCCTTGCGTCCGCAGCAGCAGCACCCAGGCATAGGTACGGATCAGGAAGTTGATCCAGAACGGCACGGTAATTAGCACAAGGCCCCAGGTTTGCATTCTCGGACCGGCATTTGCAATATAATAGGCCAACGGGTAACTAAGCAATAGACATAGTGCGGTCGTCAGCACGGATAACACAATCGTATCCCAATAGATGCCCAAATATAACGGGTCAAAAAATAACGCATAGGCATCCAAATTAAAGTCCAGTACCACATTGCCCAGCTCGTCACGTCCCATAAAAGAGATGCCTACGACGATCAGCATCGGCACAACCAGGAACAGGCACAACCACAGGAACACCGGCAGCATGCTTAAGCCAGATTTTTTCATGATCCGATGACCACCTCATCCTCCGGCTTCCAATCCACCCCAACCGTCTCCCCGATTTGCCACGTACGCTCATCGTTGACATCCAGCACAATGGATACGGTCATCGGTTCATTCTCCAGCTGCACGATCAGCTTATGCACGCCGCCGAGGTATTGCACGTCCATCAGCTCGCCGCTGCGCTTCGTTTCGACGCCTTCCCCGCTCCGTACGGCCTTGAGCTTCTCCGGACGCACAGCGAATAACTGCCCGTCTCGGGAGAAAATATTGTTCTCGCCCACGAAGGTGGCCGAAAACAACGTGGCCGGCTGTGCGTAAATTTCCCGCGGGGTGCCGATCTGCTCCACTCTGCCGCTGTTCATCACGACGATGCGGTCAGACATCATCATCGCTTCTTCCTGATCATGCGTGACGTAAACGAATGTAATGCCCAAGCTGCGCTGCAGCTGCTTAAGTTCAGCCTGCAGGCTCTTACGAAGCTGCAGGTCGAGCGCGCCCAGCGGCTCATCCAATAGCAGCACCCGCGGCTTGTTGGCGATCGCCCGTGCGATGGCCACCCGTTGCTGCTGCCCGCCGGACAGCTGGTGCGGGTATCGCTTCGTGAGCGCGGTCAGTTGCGTCATTTCAACCGCCTCCCGCACACGTTCCTGTTGCTGCTTGATCGGCATCTTCTTCATCTTCAATCCAAAGGCGACATTCTCTTCCACCGTCATATGAGGAAATAAAGCATAATGTTGAAAGACAAGGTTCAAATCCCGGCGATTTGGCGGCAAATTCGTCAGGTCCTTTCCGTCCAACAGGATTTTCCCGGAGGTCGGTTGCTCGAACCCAGCGATCATGCGCAAAATCGTCGTCTTGCCGCAGCCGCTTGGGCCCAGCAAGGTGAGGAATTCCCCTTCCTTAATCGTGAGCGATAGCGGATGCAAGGCGACCTGTCCCGCAAAGTGCTTCTCCACCGCGGCCAGTTCTATCATCTTTGCATCAACTCCTTCAATGTAGGCTTGTCTTCCTAAGAAAAAAAAGCCATATCCATTGGTATGGCTTTGTCGGGTACTTCGATTCATTTTTTCGCATATTCACTATACCTTGTTTTGGCGCGGGTTACAATAGTTTTTGTTGGGTTCTATGGGAGTCAAAAACAAAACCACCTCCAAATAATGAGAGGTGGTCTAAAATTGACTATTTATTTTAACTCATACATCACTGTTAACGTGGTTTGCAGGTCGATTTCGCCTGGTTCCACCGGTGTGCTCACCGCAGAATCCGCTGCCGCCATTTCCATCATTTTCACGTTCTGCGTGAAGATCGGCGTGCTTGTGCTGCCTTGGCTGATGCTAAGCACAATGCCCAGCTGGCGGTTGGCGGCTTTCGCGATCGAGGCGGCTTTCTTGTTCGCATCATTCATCGCTTTTTGAATCACTTGGTCTTGGTACTGATCCGGATTTTCGGTGCTGAAGCGAATATTATTGATCCGGTTGGCTCCCGCCGCAGACGCCGCATCCAGCAATTGTCCTACTTTCGACAAATCCCGGTAAGTGACCTCCAGCGAATGCGAAGCGCTATATCCCTTGATCTGTTGGCCTTCCTTGTCGCTGTACGTATAGTTCGGCTGTACGTAGAATTGACCGGTTTGAATGTCCTTGTCGGCAATCTTCCACGTCTCCTTCAGCAGCTTCGTCAGCGCAGCCACTTTAGTCGCATTGGCGCTTTGAGCCTCTTTCGCTGTCTTGGCCTCCGTCACCACGCCAATGGACAGATACGCCACGTCCGGCTTCACGGACAGCTCACCGCTACCCACCACTGTCACCACATTCTTTTGCATTTCGCCATCCGCATAAACCGGCACCGGTGCGTTAAGGGCACCGCTTACAAAGATTCCTCCGGCAATCAAGGTTCCCGCAACCAGCAAAGAAGCTGCCGGCTTCAACCAGGTTTTCATTTTTCATGACCTCCATTCTGTTTTCGGTTAAAGATTGGTAATTTTACCTTCTAAACGTAAATCGTGGACAAATGTTGCAGTATAAAGCAAAAAAGGATGATCCCGTGATCCTTCCACGGAAACATCCCCTTGTTTCGCTAAGGCTTAACCAGCGTTTACTGGTTCTCCAGCTCCTCTTTGCTGACTAAATTGATTAAAGCGTTTGCAGCCTGCTCAGCGTCCGCACCTTCCGCACTAATGTAAATCTCGGTACCTGTGCTGATTGCAAGGCTCATAATCCCCATGATGCTCTTGGCGTTCACTTTTTTATCGTCTTTCTCAACGAAAATCTCTGAAGAATATTTATTCGCTTCCTGAACGAAAAGCGCAGCCGGCCGAGCATGCAGCCCCGTTTTCAAACGAACGGTAACCGGGTGTTTAACCATGAAAACTTACCCCCTATACGAATTCAATCCATTTCGTCACATTCGTTGACATTATAATTTCTATCATTATAGCATACGGAGTACAAATCACACTAGCAGCAAAACCAGATTAGCCTCCGCGAATTTTTTCAGCAAGCTCATCGATCTTGCGTAACCGGTGATTTACCCCTGATTTGCTGACCGTTCCTTTCAGCAGTTCGCCCACTTCCTTCAGGTTCATATCCGGATGAGCCAAGCGAACCTCGGCGACCTCCCGCAGCTTCTCCGGCAGGTTCTCGAGCCCCACTTCCTTCTGAAGCAGCTTGATGTTGTCGATCTGACGGACCGCAGCGCCAATCGTCTTGTTCAAGTTGGCCGTCTCGCAGTTCACGATGCGATTGACGGAATTGCGCATGTCGCGCATAATTCGCACGTCCTCGAATTTGAACAACGCCTGATGTGCGCCGATGATGCTGAGGAGCTCGATGATTTTTTCGCCTTCTTTGATGTAGAAAATAAAGCCTTTCTTCCGCTCGATACAACGTGCGTTCAGATGAAACTCGTTCGCCAGATCGACCAGCGCCTTGCAATGCTCTTCGTACATCGAGGCGATCTCCAAATGGTAAGACGAACCCTCCGGATTGTTGACCGACCCGCCGGCCATGAACGCCCCGCGCAGATAAGCCCGCTTACAACAGTTTTTCCGAGTGAGCTCCGGATTAATCCCGGGATTAAAAATAAACCCCTCGGAGACGATTTTCAGCTCCTTTAGAATCTCCTCCACCCGGGCCGGAATGCGAACGATGTAGACATTGTTTTTCTTGAGGCGCATCTTTTTGCGGACCAGCAGCTCCGTGTGAATGTGGAAATGCTTCTTCAACAAGGAGTAGATCCGCCTTGCGATCGCGGCGTTTTCGGTGGAAATATCCAAAACGATCTTCTTGTTCGAAACCTGCACCGATCCGTTCATTCGGATGAGGGCGGATAGTTCAGCCTGCTCACAGCAGTCTGAGGCTTCGACCATCGTCAGCTCTTTTTTGGTTTGCGCCGCAAAGGACAAGAGACTCACCTCTTTCGTAAAATCCAGTTTTCTACTAGTTGGTATATATGATGGCTTAATTTATCGGCATCATGCCGCAAATATCTGCGGAACAACACCAGGGTATCGGCAATCACCTTATAGCCTTGACCCGTCACGTTATCCCAGTCCACCTGGACGGGCTTGGCGCCTTTCTCCGCGTAAAAGTCTTGAACCTGCGGTGGTATTTCGCCATCGTTCACGATAACGTAGTCGAACAAATGCTTGCCCACGTGATTATACACGGCTTGCAAATGGTCGCTGACCGTATAATCGTCCGTTTCGCCCGGCTGGGTCATAACATTGCATATGAATATTTTGATTGCGGAGGTATTTTCCAATACCGCCTCTGCCAGTTTCGGTACAAGCAAATTCGGAATAATGCTGGTGTACAAGCTGCCCGGTCCAATCAGAATAGCGTCTGCCTCCCGAATGGCCTCTACGGCCTCCGGCAATGGCTCGACCTCTTCCGGTTCAAGGAAAATGCGCTTGATCTTGCCTCGAACCTTCGGGATCTTCGATTCCCCAGTCACGATTGTACCATCTTCCATCTCCGCGTGCAGCACGACGGCCTGACCCGCAGCCGGCAACACGCGCCCGCGTACGGCAAAGACGCGGCTCAGCTCACGCACCGCGGTGACGAAATCACCGGAAATATCGGTTATTGCCGCCAAGATCAGATTGCCCAGACTGTGCCCGGCCAACCCCGAACCCGATGCAAACCGATAGTTCAGCATATCCGACAACAACGGTTCGACGTCAGCCAGTGCGGTAAGTACGTTGCGAATATCCCCGGGCGGCGGCATTTGTAATTCATTGCGCAAGATCCCGGAGCTGCCCCCATCGTCGGCTACAGTTACGATAGCCGTGATATCGAGCGGTCTCTCTTTCAACCCGCGGAGCATGACAGACAAGCCGGTACCGCCGCCCATCACAACGATCCGCGGAACTCTTATATCCTTAGCCCGATGTATCACTAGGTTCACCTCTTAATGAGGGTTCAAAAAGGGAACAGGTTATCCTTTTGAATGTCCTCTATACTTGCAGGGGGCTTGGTTAGCGGTCCCGGCCTTCATCGCGATGACTGACGCGAACCGTTTCCGTTTCGCTGACGCCAAGCATCTTACCCAGGTACTCGGCAATGGCAACCGAACGGTGTTTGCCTCCGGTACAGCCGATGCCGATGATGACTTGGCTTTTCCCCTCTTTATGGTATTGCGGCAGCAGGAAATGCAGCATATCCAGCAATTTAGCCAAGAATGTCTGCGTCTCCGGCCACTTCATAACATATTCATATACCTCGCTGTTTTGTCCCGTGAGCGGCCGCAGCTGCTCGATATAATGGGGATTCGGCAGGAAGCGCACGTCGAACACCAGGTCGGCATCGATCGGAATCCCGTATTTGAATCCAAACGATGTAATGTTCACCGATAAGTTGCTGCTCTCCAAATGCGAGAATCGGGAAATGATCTTCTCCTTGAGCTGTGCCGGCTTCATATTGCTGGTATCGATGACTTGAGTTGCCGACATCCGCAAATCATCCAGCATTTTGCGTTCCAGCCGGATGCCGTCCAGCGGCATCCCGTCCGGGGCCATCGGATGGCGGCGGCGGCTTTCCTTATACCGCTGCACAAGGACCGAATCGGTGGCATCGAGGAACAGGATTTCACACTTGATGGTGAAATGCTCCTTAATAAAGCTAAGCGACTCCGAAAGCGCCGTGAAGAACTCCCGGCCGCGCAGGTCGATGACCAGCGCAACCTTGGCGATTTTCCCTTTGGATTGTTCAATCAATTCTGCGAATTTGGGAATCAGCACCGGAGGCAAATTATCTACGCAAAAAAATCCGAGATCCTCCAAACTGCGCACGGCCAGCGACTTGCCTGCCCCCGACATGCCCGTGATAATGATCAGATTGGCGACCGAACTTGTTTCTTTCTCCGGCATGAGTATTCCCTCCTCGCGTACTTCTCCTTGTCCATAATCTAATTGTAACGGACCGTAATGACTCTATTTCTCGATTTCCCGGCTATTTCCCACTGTAACGGACCCCAGATACCTTAAAGGGCTCTGAGAATGGCCACTGAGCAGCATTTCCCACAAATAAGGTCTCCTCAGTCCGTTGCTATGAACGTTTTTGTCAAGCCCTCGGTTTTAAATCTGCCTGAGCACGTGGCGCGAGAGCAAAAATGCGAGCGACGGTCGGCACGCTGCTATCCGTGGGTTGGTTACCACAT
>Ga0310829_1000210_pt1 | contig 72987 bp, 57 predicted proteins | sample WT_ome_4_FD_202244 | JGI IMG/M metagenome (GOLD analysis project Ga0310829, IMG submission 202244) | Sorghum-adapted microbial communities enriched on wild type (WT) sorghum from Joint BioEnergy Institute, Emeryville, California, United... ...
ACGCAGACGATGGTTGAGTTCGCTGCGCGAAGTGAAGTCTTTGTCTATTCAATATGGACTTAAAACGCTCCTGTAATCTGCATGCTCATGATGACGAACATCGGAAAGCCGTATGAGGGAAAACCTCGCGTACGGTTTGATGAGGAGGGGCTGGGCCCCGCCCAGCCTTTCACTCTAGCCCGGCATGGGCGATAACTAGGCGGTGAAAGTCCGCTACAGGCTTGGCAGTAGGAACTGTTAGCCAAGGGCAAGGGTGTCCGTCGCGAGGCGGAATCTGAAGGAAGCCGGAGGCAAACCCTCGGTCTGACGAACAGAAATCACATACAAGGCATGGTGAGACGGACGAGCTTGCACGACAAAGTAAAGTCCAATACTGCCCGAATCTCATCATGTAAATGTGGCAGATAGATGAGGGGAAAGTTATCGCTCTTACCCGGGGAAGTCTCACAGACATGGAGCAGGAAAATCCGAAGCATGGAGTAAAGCTTGCTGTGAGAAGTCAGCAGAGGCCATAGTACGCGGAGCCGGGACAGCGGCGAGCGGAAGGGCTGAACAATCTAAACGAATTTGATCAGGAGATGGAAACCGAGGCGTGGAGGTGATCCGCTATGCCGATGACATCGTGGTGCTAGCAAAGAGTAAGCGAGCAGCCATACGACTGCTGGAATCCAGCCGGAAGTATCTGGAACAGAAGCTAAAGCTCCAAATGAATACGCAGAAGAGCAAGGTCGTTAGCGTCTTAGCGCAAAGGCACTTCAAATTCCTCGGATTTGCTTTGGGAAAGAACGGAGACGGCGTATACATACGCGTACATCGTCAATCCCTGGCCAAAGCGAAGAAGAAGCTAAAAGAGCTAACGAGTCGATGCCAAGGCAGAAATGCACGGCAAGTCATGGAAAACGTAAAGGTCTACATTCGCGGCTGGATCGGCCATTTCTATGTAGCGGACATGAAGCGAATTCTGCAGAACTGGAATGAATGGCTGCGAAGACGGATGCGGATGTACATCTGGAAACAATGGAAGAAGCCGAAGACGAGGGTGCAAAACCTGCGAAAGCTGGGAATACCGGAGTGGCAGGCATACCCATGGGGAAACACTCGATTGGGCTATTGGCGTGTAGCCGGAAGCGCAATATTAAATCGCTCTGTAACAAACGAAAGGCTCGCACGAGCAGGGTATTATGACTTCCCTGCTCAATACGAGCGATTACGTCAATTGCACTCAAGCGGTTGAACCGCCGTATACCGAATGGTACGTACGGTGGTGTGGAAGGTCGGCTACTCCATTATTGGGTAGCCTCCTATCCGATTGAACCTACTTACGATAATTACACTCTTCTGATTGCTATCATCCCCCACTATCGCCCCCCGTATTTTCGGATATAAATCTTAAAGGGACAATCATTCTCTCCTTCACAATCATGTAATTGAGAAACGTAGAGGCTTGACAGGCCTGAGATCTGAATATTGAAAGGGCCCGCTGTTAGATAGCCTTTATCAAACCTAGTTGCAACCGTTTACATCCTGAGATAGGATTATCGGAAGAGGTGAACTGGTTCATGAAGGACAAGAAATGGCTGGCGGGTATGTTGATTTGCATCGTGGTTTTGGTCTATTTGTTCATCGGCTTTGCGAGGTACTCGGGGAAGATGGGCAGCATTGTTAAAGAGCTGCAAGGGCAGCCCGCGAGCGGTGAGCCGCGCTATCATATCGTGCTGATCGAGCAGGAGCGGTATCATCCCTATTGGGAAATGGTCGAGAAAGGGGCGGCGGAGGCAGCGGAGAAATACGGCATCGACATTGAGTTCACGGGACCGGTGCGCAACAACATGGAGGAACAGCTGAATTTGCTGGAAAAAGCGATCGCCGCCCGCGTCGATGCAATTATTGTGCAGGGGTTAAATGAAGAGCGGTTTACGCCAGTCATCAATAAGGCGGTACGCCGTGGCATCCCCGTTGTGACCATTGACACCGACGCGCCAAACAGCCAGCGGCTGACTTATGTCGGCACTGACAATTTAGCCGCGGGCGAGCGCCTGGGTCGCCTTGTCGTGGAGACGACTGGCGGGATTGGCAAGATCGGCGTGATCATCGGCAGTGATCAGGCGGCCAACCAGCTGCAGCGGCTGGACGGGCTGAAGAAAATCGTCGCCGAACACGAGGGGCTGGAGATCGTGGACGTTCGCAGCTCGAACATCTCCCACATGGAGGCGATTCAGCAGGCGGCTAACATGCTTCGGAACCATCCCGAGATCACCATTATGGTCGGTACGAGTGCAACCGATGCGCTTGGCGTGCTGCAGGCTGCCAAGAACCGCGACGACCTGACGATCATCGGCTTCGACAATCAGAAGGAAACGCTGGAGGCTATTCGCAAAGGGGAGATTGAAGCGACGGTGGCGCAGCAGCCTTTTTTGATGGGAGAAACGGCGGTTCGGCTGCTCTATGAGCACTTCGGGGGACAAGCGCTGAAGAAGGCCTACTTCACGGAAGTGAAAGTGCTAAATGCGCACAACGTGGAGGAGGGCGAGAGCTTATGAGCATCCGCCGCAAATTGTTTCTGTTTATTCCGTTGTTGGTGCTGGTGATGAGTTCGGTGTCCTTCTTCCTGTTCCAAAGCGGAAAGAGTGTTCAAGAGAGCTATCACCTGATGATGAAGCGCATTCTGTTGTACAAAGAGATCTCCTACGAGGTGGGGGAGAACATGCGGTCGATGAACCGATTCATTATGCAGTTGGATCAGGAGAGCTTGCCCGAAGTCGTAAAGCATTTGAATGCGGTCAAGTCCTTGCGATCGGATCTCGACGGGCTCCGGACGATTGGCGGCAGCGACCTGGCCCTCGCCAATTATCGCAACCTGATCGACACCTTCCTGGAGCAGGCCGAGGCGATGATTGAGCGGATCAGCTACGAGGATTCCGATACGATGGCCGGGGCTTATATCGAAGCGGAGCAGACACAGCGTTTTATCCGCGAGGAGGCGCAGGAGCTGGTCGACTTGGAGCTGGAGCAATATAAGCCGATCTACGAAGAGATGATGGATGCGACCGGAAATCTGAACAAGCTGGGCATTCTATTGGTGGTGACGGCAGCGGCATTCAGCATTCTGCTGGCGATTTGGCTGTCACGCAGCATTACCAATCCGATCCGCCGGCTGGTCGCGACCGCCAAACAGATTTCTAAGGGGCGGATGGACACGAAGGCGCCGGAGAGCGACAGCAACGATGAGATCAGTATTTTGTGCCGGGCGTTTAACGGGATGATCGACAATATCCAGCAGTTGATGGCGGAGAATATTAACAACTTGGAGAAGGACCGACTGGTGAAGGAGCTGGAGCTCAAGACGCTGCAAAGCCAGATCAATCCGCATTTTTTATTTAATACTTTAAACTCGATTTCCAAGCTCGCCTATCTCGAAGGGGCGACTAAGACAAGCGATCTGACTGTTTCCGTATCGCGTCTGCTGCGCTACAACCTGCAGAAGCTGGACCAGGCGGTTCCGCTGCGCGAGGAGGTGGCCCATGTGACGGAATACATGAACATCCAGAAGGCGCGCTTCCGCGATCGGATTGCCTTCAAGATGAACATCGACGAACGGACATTGGACGGGCGAGTTCCTTGCTTAACCCTTCAGCCAATTCTGGAGAACGCTTTTGTTCACGGCATCGAGCATATGGAGGAAGGGGCTGTGCTGGAACTGGTGATTCGCCTTAGCGAGGAGGATCGGGTCGAAATCGAAATCCGCGATAACGGGGTTGGCATGAGCCGAGAAACGGTGGATCGGCTGCTGCAATCGGTGCGCGGAGACGCTCCGCAATTTGGTGGTAAACGGCATTCGACCGGCCTGGGTACGCATAATGTGTTCAAGCGGCTGCATTTATTTTTTGACGGTGAGGAACAAATCGAGATCGACAGCGAGGAAGGGGCAGGCACCGCCGTCCGGTTCACGCTGCCACTGCGCATAGGGATTTCATAGGACGGGAAGGGGGAATCCGAAATGTACACTTTGCTGATTGCGGATGATGAAGCATTGGAACGAGAAGGTCTGGAAATGATGATCCGTCACGCGATGCCGGATACGTTCCGGTTTGTTCATGCGGAGAACGGGCGCAGGGCGATCCAGTTGGCGGAGGAGGAACGGCCGGATTTTATTTTTATGGATATCAAAATGCCCGGGATTCAAGGATTGGAAGCGGTGCGGGAGATCATGGCCCGTCAACCGGGGGCTCGGGTGGTGATTATCACGGCCCATGATTATTTTGCCTATGCGAAGGAGGGGTTGGCGCTTGGCGTACGGGAATATCTGCTGAAGCCGGCCCGGCGGGAAGAAATTCTAGACGTATTGAAGCATCTGATCGCTGAGACGGAGGAGGCGAAGCGGGCCCGCGATGAGCAGCTCTCCCTGCAGGAGAAGCTCTCTCACCTATTACCGCTGGCGGAAAACGAGCTGTCGCTGATGTTGATGCTGGAATATGCGCAGGAGGTAGAAGCCGACCAACTGGCTCGGATGCTGAACCTCCAGTGGCGGAAGGGCTATGCGATGGTCCTGTCGTTTGCGAAGCATAACCCCAAAGAATGGGCCAGCTTCCAGGTGGCTAAGAAGGAGATTTACGAAGCGGTCAAGCAATGGGCGAAGCCGGGGTTGTCCTGCCTAGTCAGCCCGGTGGTGGGTCATAAGATTGCTTTGTTTATCCCGTTGCCGCCGGGACGGCCGGGGTATGAGCAGCGGGTGATGGCGCTGGAATGGGGCGAGCGGTTGCGCAGCCAGGTGGAGGAGCGCTTTGGGCTGCCGCTGTCTGTTGGGATCGGCGGCGTTCGCGAGGGCTGGGACGGGCTAAGCCGCTCGTACCGCGAAGCGGTCCGCGTCTGCGCGGAGGAGCAGGATATCGTCTGCGTTCGGCATTATGACGATATCGCCGAAAGCTCGGGCAGCCCTGCGATTTCGCTGGATGAGGAGAAGAAGCTGCTGGATGCGCTGCTGCAGCAGGACAAAGCCGAAGCTGCCGAGCGCTTTAACCTGTTATTTGAACGCCTGCAGGAGGAGCGTTCGGATGATTTTCCGCATCTGCGCGGGGATGTAATTGGGCTGCTCCTCTATTTGAGCCGCGGCGTGGAGGCAGGGGACGGTCCCGAGTTAATTGAGGATCTTCGCGCTTGCGAGAATGCGGAAGTGTTGCGGGAACGCGTACTGCACCGGCTTGGCATCTGGATGGATAGCCTGCGGGAACGAAAGGAACACAGCCGTTCGCATGTGGTGCAGCGGGCGATCCTGTTCGTCACCCAGCGGTTCAAAGAAGAGATCTCGATGGAGCAAACGGCGGAATATGTGAATCTCAGTCCTTACTACTTCAGCAAATTGTTTAAGCTGCAGACCGGAGAGAATTTCAGCGACTATCTCACCCGACTGCGGATTGAGGAGGCGAAGCGGCTGATCGCCGAGCGCTCGTTAAGTCTGAAGGAGATTTGTTATGAGGTAGGCTACAAAGATCCCAATTATTTTAGCCGGGTATTCAAGAAAGCCGTCGGCATTAGCCCAAGCGAATATCGTCAGCAAATCGAAACGGAATAATAATGCTTCCGTGCAGTTCAGTGAGTCCTTGTCCCAGACAAGGACTTTTTTGTTGTGATTGCACAAAAAAATCCAGTGAAAGCATCGATTATGAAAGCATTTACATCCGATGACAAAGGAATGCAGAACAAGCGCAAACGAGTGCAGGCTTTGACCGAACCGAAGTAAGGGAAGCAGTGCTACGATATTCATGTAAGCGCAATCATTACTCAATTCTTCAAAAAGAAGGGGCGTAGGCATAGTGAAAAAACACAGTCATTTTGTACGGTTAAGTTTGGCGGCCATTTTGTTGGCTTCCACCCTGGCAGGCTGCGGAATTGTATCGGATGGCAGCGCCAACAGCGGGAACGCAACGAACAATGCGGGCAGCACGGCTGGAGGCAAGGACGACGGGAAAATCGTGATCGGGATGTCCATGGACACCCTGAAGGAAGAACGCTGGCAGAAGGACCGGGATTTATTCACCGCTAAAGTCGAAGAGCTCGGGGGCGAAGTGAAGGTGCTTGCGGCAAACGGTGACGATGCAACCCAGTTGAGCCAAGCTGAGCAGCTGATTTCGCAAGGCGTTGACGTATTGGTCGTCATCGCGCATAACGCGGAAGCGACTGCACCAATCGTGGAAAAAGCGCACAAAGAAGGCATCAAGGTCATTGCGTATGACCGTTTGATTCGAAACTCGGACGTTGACTACTACATCTCCTTCGATAACGTTCGGGTCGGTGAACTCCAAGCCCAAGCTGTCATTGATGCCGCACCAAAGGGCAACATCGTTTACATCGGCGGTGCGGATACGGACAACAACGCGCACATGTTTAAGGAAGGCGCGATGAACGTGCTGAAACCGCTGGAGGAGAAAGGCGACATCAAGATCGTCTATGACCAGTTCTCCAAGGACTGGAAGCCGGAGGAAGCACTGAAGAACATGGAGAACGCGCTGACTGCCAATAACAATGACATCCAGGGCGTAGTTGCTGCAAATGACGGTACGGCCGGCGGGGTTATCCAAGCGTTAAACGCCCAAGGGATGGCAGGTAAAATCCCGGTATCCGGGCAGGATGCTGACTTGGCTGCAGTTCAACGGATCGCTGAAGGAACGCAGCTGATGACCGTCTACAAGCCGATTAAATCGATTGCTACCACCGCTGCAGAAATGGCTGTTGCAGCCGCCAAAGGCGAGGAAGTCCAAGCCGATAAAACGGTCAACAACGGTAAGATTGACGTACCTTCCGTGTTGCTGGATCCGATTCCAGTCAACAAGGATAGCCTGAATGTCGTAATTGATGATGGGTTCCACAAGCTGGAGGACGTGTACAAAAACGTACCCAAGGATCAATGGCCGAAGTAATACGAACCGGATACCCGGTTAGGGCGGAAGCGGCGAAAATCAGGGAGCGCTTCGGCGCCTCCTTGGTTTCGCGCTATTCGCCGATCCTTAGGCGAATGAAGGAGAGCTAAGCCTATGTATGTATTGGAAATGGTGAACATCAGCAAGGAGTTTCCTGGCGTGAAAGCCCTTGACCGCGTAAACTTCCAAGTGCGTAAAGGGGAAATTCACGCGCTGTGCGGCGAGAACGGAGCGGGTAAATCTACGCTGATGAAGGTGCTAAGCGGCTTGTATCCAGCCGGCACCTATAGCGGGGACATCGTCATCGGCGGCGAGAAGAAGCAGTTCCAAGGCATTGCCGATGCGGAAAAAGCCGGCATCGCCATCATTCACCAGGAGCTGGCGCTTGTGAAGGAGATGACGGTTGGCGAGAATATTTTCCTTGGGGCAGAACCCACCAAACGCGGCGTGATCCAGTGGGATGAGCTGTATCATAATGCGGCGCAATGGTTGAAGCGGGTTGGACTGAATATTTCTCCGGACACCAAAATCGGCAGTCTCGGCATCGGCCAGCAGCAATTGGTGGAGATCGCCAAGGCACTGTCCAAGCATACGCAGATATTGATTCTGGATGAACCTACAGCCGCTTTAACGGAAAGTGAAGTGGCGATCCTGATGGACATCCTAAATCAACTGCGCAGCGAAGGGGTGTCTTGCGTATATATCTCGCACAAGATGCCGGAGGTGTTTGCTCTGGCCGACTCGATTACGGTACTTCGCGACGGCCGCACGATCGCGACGTTGGATCGCAAGGAAACGAATGACGACCAAGTCGTATCGCTGATGGTCGGACGGGAGCTGACGGAACGGTACCCGCGGGTGGAGCATCGCCCATCGGATACCGTGCTGGAGGTTCGAAACTATAACGTGTGGCATCCGGAGAAGCGGAATCAGAGGGTGATTAAGGATGTCAGCTTCCAGGTGCGCAAAGGGGAAATCCTCGGCATCGCGGGATTAATGGGGGCCGGCCGGACGGAGCTGGTCAGCAGCCTGTTTGGCGCTTACGGCGGCAAGGCGACAGGTGAGGTCTTCGTCGAAGGCAAACCGGTGCGGATTCGCTCCGTTTCCGATGCCATTCGCGCCGGACTCGCCCTCGTCAGCGAGGATCGCAAGCGTCAAGGTCTCGTCATGGGGATGGACGTCAAGACGAATACAACGATGGCGACGTTGGCGAAGGTCTCGAAGTTTGGTGTGATTAACGATAACGAGGAAATCCGCTGGGGTCTGAAATATGTGCAGGATTTAAAGACGAAAACCGCATCGTTGGAAACCCCTGTCGGTACGTTGTCCGGCGGGAACCAGCAGAAGGTCGTCGTCGGCAAATGGCTGATGTCTGACCCGAAAATTCTGATTATGGACGAACCAACCCGCGGCATTGATGTCGGGGCGAAATATGAGATTTATCATTTGATGAATCAGCTGGTCGACCAGGGCGTGGCGATCATCATGATTTCCTCGGAGCTTCCAGAGGTGCTTGGGATGAGCGACCGGATTCTGGTGATGAGTGAAGGCCGATTCGTCCGGGAGTTCGACTGGCGCGAAGCGACCCAAGAAAATATTATGCAAGCCGCAACAGGAGGGAAATAAACATGGAGCTTCAAAAGGAAATCGGTAAACAAACGGACGGTTCGGCGGTAAGGTCGACGCTGTGGGGCAGCCTGTTCGGCAAAATGGACGTGCGCGCCTACACGATGGTGGGGGCACTGGTGTTGATCTGGGTGTTTTTTGGCCTGCTGGACCCCACCTTTTTGACGCCGCGGAACTTATCTAACCTGTTTACGCAAATGTCGGTGACCTCGATCTTGGCAATTGGGATGGTCCTGGTGATCGTCGCCGGGCATATCGACTTGTCGGTGGGCTCTATCTTGGGGTTAACCGGCGGACTTGCCGCGATCTTTAGCAACTGGCTGGAGCTTCCGGCGATTGTAGTCATTCTCGCAACGCTGGCAGCTGGCGCGATCTTAGGATTGGTGCAAGGCTGGCTGGTCGCTTACAAAATGATCCCCGCCTTTATCGTCACATTGGGGGGCATGATGGTCTTTCGCGGGACGCTGATGGGCGTGACGAAATCGATGACAATCCCGGTCTCCGATAAAGTGCTGGCGCTGTTAGGTAACGCGTATTTTGCCTCGGGATTCGGCATCATCCTTGGGGTTTTGGCCATCGCTCTGATTGTATGGAGTACGCTGCTTAAACGCCGTTCCCGGCAGAAATATGGCTTCGAGGTGGCGCCGTTTGTGGTGGACGTGATCAAGATGGCGGCGCTCTCCCTGCTGGTCATCGCTTTCGTGCTTGTGATGAATGCCTATAAAGGCATTCCGTTCCCAATCATCTTCGTTATCGTGCTGGCGGCCATTTTCTTCTTCCTGTCCACCAAAACGACCTTCGGCCGGCACATTTATGCCATTGGCGGTAACCTGGAAGCGGCTCGGCTGTCCGGTATCAACATCCGCCGCAAGACGATGACCGTCTTCCTGCTCAGCGGGTTGCTGGCGTCCATCGCGTCGATTATCTTGACGTCGCGCCTGGCTTCGGCGACGATCACCGCCGGGAACATGGCAGAGATGGATGCGATCGCAGCTTGCGTCATCGGCGGGACATCGTTGATGGGCGGCGCGGGGACGGTGCTCGGCGCTTTGATTGGTGCGCTGGTCATGACTTCGCTCGACAATGGGATGTCGCTGATGGGGCTGGAGTCGTTCTGGCAATACGTGGTGAAGGGTTCGATTCTCGTCTTTGCCGTTTGGCTCGACATTTCGAACCGGCGTAAAGGGTTGAGATAAGAGGTTGATGAATAAAGACGGCACTTCTTAGGAGCCTGTTCCTTTGTTGGGGAGCTCCTTGGAAGTGCCGTTTTTCGTTTGGTTTGGTTTGGTTCTGTGGCTCGATTCTTAGGTTCGGTATTTTTGGGTTCGGTTCGCTTGACAGTCCTTTGATGGCTTTAGCCGAGGCTTCGTTGTTAAGTTAATTGGTGGCTTATTTATTGGTAGGTGACGATCAGCGCATTGCTGATTTTGCGGCCCGGCTGGGTCAGGTATTTACCGTTATAATACAAGCCGCTGGAAGCGCCGCCGTCAAGGTTCATCGCTTGGTACGCGCCGGCTTGCTTCATGATTTCCGCCAGCTGCGGAATCGTGGCACCGCCGGTGGTCAGCAGGATCAGCTTATGGTCCCGCGTGATCCCCAGGGCGCTGCGGGCACCGCCGCCGGTGAGGATTTTCGGGTCCTTGAAGCCCTCAGCTTTAACGTCGATGGCCACTTTGCCATTGACCACAAGTCGTGGTCCGGCTTGAAGCGCTCCTTCCATCGTGCCTGCGTTAAAGGCATCATTGAAGTCTTCGCCAGGGATTAACCGCGCCAGCAGGTTGGAGTCATAGGTGAAGATCGTACGCTTGTCGCCGGAAGCCTTCATCTTCAACGCGCCGCCGCTGACGATATAGCCGTAAGGCGCTTTGTAGGCGTTATCGGTATAAGCGTTGAAGAACGTGCCGTTGATGGCGGCAACCGCTTTGTGGCGCTTGGCGAGGCTGCTCAGCTCCTCGACTTTGCCAACCGCGTCGCCAGCGAGCGCGACCTTTAGGCGGACCTTCGGATCCATCAGCGAGATGGTGACCATCTGCGTGGAGAAGGAACGTCCGCCGACTTTGAACGTCTTGCGCGCGCTGACGATCGCTTTGGAGGCGCCGGCGCTGGTGAGCGCGCTGCGGCTCGCGTACGGCAGGGTCAAGCGGGCATCGCCTTGACCCAGCGTAATGGAGCCGGCGGCCTTGTCCCATTCCGCCGGCAAATTGAACGTGGCGCTGACGAACTGCAGCGGCACGTAGGTTGCGCCGGCCAGGGTGAACGGCGCGTCGGCTAAGGCGACCGGCTCGCCATTGACTTCGGCTTTGGCGGAGCCGACCTTCAGGATCGCGGACGTGGCTTCGCCCTGCGCGATCGTCAGCTGCTGCCGGGCCGCATCCCACTGAACGCGGATGCCGTTCAGTCCGTCTAAGGCCCGGCTCGGCACAAACGCACGTCCGCTGGCTGAGTCCAGCAGGACGACGTTTTTGGCCGGCGCCGCCGTCGCTGTGCTTGCGGCGGTAGCGGGAGCCGGGGCGGCGGCCCAGCTGATGCCGCCGGAGAGGAGGCAGACTAGGGCGAGCGCTAGAAGCAACAGGCGTCTTGCATTGTTGCGAGAGAACATGCTCGTTTCGTTCATCAATGTGGTTTCTCCTTTTTTTATGTATATTGGAAATCGCTACTCTATCTAATATCGGAAAGGTACTCGATTTTTCATATACAAAATGGTGCGGATGAAGAAAAATTTGGAATATATTCGGTTTTTCATATAGATTTCGGCTAGTTTCCTTGAAAATGGGTAATTCTATATGAAATTTCATATATAATCCCTAAAAAAGGCCGAAATCGTTAAATTATACTCGATTTTTTGAGTACATTTGGTGTCGAGTGGGAGCGCGGCGAATAAACAGCTGTGCGAAGGAGAGTAGGACGGATATACAGGGGTAGAGAGAGTAGAGTGGATGAGCAACAGCGGTGATAGAGAGTAGCGTAGAGGGGTAACGGCAAGGTGCGAGAGAGTAAAGTGCATGAGTAACCGTAGTGAGAAAGTGTACCTCTGTCAATAGAGTAGACACAAAGAATCGAGAAAATTATGCAGCAGATCGGTACATACGTTCGCACTCATTGGGCGTAGAATACCCAATCGCGGAATGGATTCGTTTTCCATTGTAGAAGCAGGTAATATATTCAAAAATGCGTTTCTTGGCTTGCTTGCGTGTTTTGAACTTCTCCAAGTAGACAAGTTCTTTCTTAAGCACACTGTGGAACGATTCAATACACGCATTATCGTAGCAGTTCCCTTTGCGGCTCATACTGCCTTTCATCTTGTAGGTGCGCAGCCGCGCCTGGTAGTCATGAGAAGCGTACTGGCTGCCGCGATCCGAATGATGCAGAACCTCTTCGCACGGTCGCTGCTGGCTGTGGGCGCGGTCCAGCGCCGTTAACACGAGTTCTTTCGTCATTCGCTCATCCATGTGAAATCCAACGATTTTACGACTGTACAGGTCCATGATGCTTGCCAGGTATAGCCACCCCTCATCGGTCGGGATATACGTAATATCAGCCACCCAGGCCTTGTTTGGAGCGGACGGATTAAACTCGCGGTTCAACACGTTCTCTTGGACAGGCAGGTTGTGCTTCGAGTTGGTTGTGGCCTTGTATTTCTTCACCGTGCGAGAACGTAAACCCAGCTCCTTCATGATCCGAGCGACTGTTTTCTCGGACACTCGTATGCCCTGCTTGTGCAGTTCTTTTGCTACTTTGGGGCTTCCATATAATCGACGGGATTCTAGAAAGATACGACGGATCCGCCGCTCCAGCTTGCGACGTCGCTTTTCACGTTTGCTGGCTTTTCGCTGGGTCCATTTGTAATAGCCGCTTCGGGATACTTCAAAGGCTTCGCACATCTTCGAGACTCGGCACTTGAAGCGATGATCGTGGATGAAGGCATAGATCAGCGCCGGTCTTTGGCGAAGTAGTGCATCGCCTTTTTTAAGATGTCGTTCTCCTCTTCCAGATCACGAAGGCGTTTCTGAAGATCTCTCATTGCTTTATCGTCGGCTTTCAGTTGCCCACTGCCTGGAAAGGCCTGTGCGCCGTCTTTCTTGTATTCCGCCATCCAACGATACAGGGTGTTGTCGCTGATCCCCAGTTCGCGGGCGACCTGCGCCACCGCTTTCCCTTCTTCCTGGATCATCTGAATCGTTTGCAGTTTAAATTCTTTATCGTATTTTTTCGTCATGGTAGCACCTCGAATTTGGATAGATTCATTTTACCCGATTCTCGGTTCTCCATGTCTACTTTTTAGTCTAGCAGCAAAGGTAGAGTGGATGAGCAACAGCGGTGATAGAGAGTAGGGTAGATAGGTTCAACAATGTGCGAGAGAGTAGTTGCAGATGAACATTAGTGGGGAGGGAACCAGGGCAAATAGCAACCATGCGAGGGGAAAGTGCTGGCATTCAGACTACAAAAAACGGTGCAAGGGGCAGTCCCTCACACCGCGCTATGGGCTTGATCTGCCACATTCGCCATTCACAGCTCATCTACCACTTTCGCCACCTGCACCCCGGCGGCCTCCGCCGCTCTCACCACGTTAGCACATCATCCACCGGCAGCCTCCGCTGCTCTTGCCATCTAACGCATCATTCACCCAGCATCCGCTGCTCTCACACCACTAACGCCATCCACCCGAAGCATCGCCACCTGTTCCACCTGCGCCACCTGCAGAATCGACCGCTCTCGCAAGTTCCCGCAGCATCCGCCGCTCTCACCACGCTTACCACCGCGTTCGCCTTTCACCGCATATACAGCTTCTGGTAATACTCCTCCAGCATCCGCTTGGTGGAGAATGCCTCGCGGGTCGTTTCGATGCTGCGCCGCATCATCTGTACCCAGCGGGGGCGGTCCTTGTAGTAGGTCGGCACGACCCGGTTGAACAGCGTGTCGTAGAGCGCTGCGCTGTCATGCCGGTCCAGCTCGTTCGGGTCGGCTGACTCGAAGCCGTCGCCGATCTGCCAGCCGTTCTCGCCGTCCAAGCAGGCTTCCGGCCACCAGCCGTCAAGGGTCGAGCAGTTCAGCACGCCGTTGACGGCGGCTTTCATGCCCGAGGTGCCGCTCGCTTCCAGCGGCCGGCGCGGGTTGTTGAGCCAAACGTCCGCGCCGCGGGTCAGTTTGGCGCCGATCGTCATATCGTAGTTTTCCAGGAACACGACGCTGCCCGGATACCGTTTCATCATTGCCACCAGGTTGCTGACGATCCGCTTGCCCGTTTCGTCATTGGGATGGGCTTTGCCGGAGAAGACGAGCTGGATCCGTCCTGATTCAAGATAAGGAGAGATCAGGTCCGGCCGGGAAAAGATCAGGTCGCTGCGCTTATACGGCGCAGCTCGGCGCGAGAACCCGATCAGCAGCCGCTCCGGGTTCAGCTCCACTCCCGAGCGCTCGCGGATCAAATCGATCAGCTCGCGCTTCAATTCCATGTGAACGGCCCATAGATCGCCGCCCTCGTCATAAGTGCGGAGCATCCGTGGATCGGACCACGTCGGCAGGTGGATCGCGTTGGTGATCCCGATGATTTCTGAGCGACCAGCCACGTCCTTCCACATGCGGTTTGCGGTCTCCGCATGCAAGGCGGCTACCGCATTGGAACGGCGTGCGAGCCGCAGACCAGCAACGGTCATGTTAAACGGGTTGCCGCCAATCCGCTCCATCTGGTCGCGGCTTAACCCGTTGTAGGCAGACATCGTCTCCAGCAGATCCAGCCCATGGGCTTCATTGCCTTCCTTAACCGGCGTATGCGTCGTAAAGACGACGGATTCACGGGTATTCCGCCAAGCCGATTCGAAGGTGAGTCCGGCTTGCATTTTTTCGCGAATCAGCTCCGTGGCGGCCAAGACCGCATGCCCCTCGTTGAAATGGTACACCTCTACCGGGATGTTCAGTGCGCGAAGCGCCTTTACGCCTCCGATGCCCAGCACAATTTCCTGGGCAATTCTTTCCTCACCGAAGCCGCCGCCATACAAGCGGGCGGTAATCCAGCCGTTCCCGCTGCCCGGGAGGTCGGTATCCAGTAAATAGAGCGGATTATTGCCAAACTGTTCGGTTTTCCATACTTTGCAAGGAACTTCGGTATTTTTGATCGTCACCGTGACGGTAATGCCGGTGTCCTCCAGAAATTCATACACATGATCCGTAAACGTATCGTAAGGCCGTCCATCCTCACCGATTCGCTGGTCGGTATATCCTTGCTTCCACTTAATGCCAATGCCGACGAGGGGAGCGCCGATGTCCTTGGCCCCTTTGATGAAATCGCCGGCGAGGATGCCTAGTCCCCCCGCATACATTTTAAAATCGGAATGAAGACCGTACTCCATGCTGAAATAAGCAACGGTAGGGAGTTGCCTTTCGCCCATGGGAATACCTCCTTTGCTATGCAAACGTCGTGTTGCACTGAAAGCGATTTACGCTATTAGTGTAGTCCGAAGGCGGGCGGAAGGTGACTGAAGGGGGCGCTTAAGCGCGTGAGAGTGAGAGGGAGGCGGCGGGAGTAGAGGACGGCTAAATGCTTTACCATCTGGCGATGCATCCAATCATATTAAGCAGGGCCCAAATCCTCCGGATGGAGATCGCTGTCAACGTAAGCCCGCTCCTGTTCTTCGTTGGCGATCGCTTGAATTTCTTCGGAGCCGATGTTGATGTAGACGTAACCGTCCTGGGCTTGCTTCTTTAAGGCTCGTTCCTTGAAATATTTCGGACTTGCCTCGCCCGCCTCCTCATCATAAACGAGCAGAATGCCGTCAGTCTTGCGGAACAGCAGCTCGTCCCGGCCTGTAAACTGCCAAGGACCAAGGTACCCCTCCTTACTTGCGGCTGCGTAATGGTCGACCTGGCGCAGAATTTGCGAATAGTAGTCCTTTTTCTCGTCGCTCCATTTCTCTTCTTGACGGCTGTAGGCGGTGATGATCGAGCATTTCAGCTGAGGATACCGCTTCTTCAACTCAAAAACAGCTTCGCAGGCCCACAGATCCACGCCGTATTGGCCAGGGGTAATGACCCATTCTAACCCTTCTTCGAGCAAGGGAATGAGGCGATTGATCATCGCTTGGCGGATATAGGGAATCCCAGGATGCTTCTGGTTGAAGATACCGAGCTCATGGGCGCGGTAACCGGTGACAAGCAGATTTTTCAAGTCGATAACTCCTTAGCATAAGTTGATCCTAGTGCCGATCACGGCCACGTAACGTATTATACCTTGCTTTTCTTAACCGGCAAAAACAAAAACACCGCTTCGCAAGGGAGGAAGACCTCACTGGCTCGGCGGTAGATGTTTGACATTCACCATATACGGGATCAGGCAGATCGCCCAAGCCCATGGCAGCGGTTACAAAGAAACGTGACTATTAACCGTGAATCGAGAGCAGGGTAAACACGGTATAGAACACCGCATAAAAAGCACCCAGTCCCACAATCCATAGAAAAGCGTTGCCTTTCAATTTCTCCGGTTGCCACATGAGGATTCGCTCCTTTACGTTTCACTGGACTCATAAAAATGTGAACAAATTGTGTCTGACTTAATTATTGAACATTTTGTGTCAAAAATCAAACAATTTATTGAACAAATTCAAACTTTTTTTGAAAATCAACAAAAAACCATGCCCTGTAGGGCATGGTCGGTCATTTGAGTTTTCTGTTATTATCCTTTAAATGGAGAAAAGCCTTCCTCCGCCAAATACTCCCCGGCTTCCTCACGGGTTTCGAAAGCCATCTCCAGGCTTAATCCGGAGTAGATATACCACAAATCATCCTCATATTTGAGTGTCAGCTTCTCGCCTTTGCCATTCACCCAGATTCCCCCGGTTGAGGTGTTGTGCGAGGAACCGTCTGTCGCTCCCGAGTGAGCAGGGGATGAAACGCTGTCTTCGTCCTTTCGGGCGGACAAAGAGGCAATGGACGCCTCAACCAGGCGACGTAACTCCGGCTCTGCCATGTCCCGGATATTCACGAATCCTTTGGCATCGGTCTCATACCCGTCCAGCAGCCCGGCGTATACAAAACCGTTCCCGTTGGGGTGCAGGTGGTAGACGACGGTTTTTTTATCATAAACGCTGCCTTCATAGTGGAAATTTACCCGGCCCAGCGATACGTTTCTTTGCTCCAACTCAGGGAATGATTTGAAAATTTCCAGTTTCTGATCAAATGTCAGCATGCGGCCCAACCTCTCAATTGGCGATATTACGGGGCTTGTCCTTCCCGCGTCTATTGATTATAGCATATCGGACTCTCCAATTCGTGCCGTTTCCCGATTGGGGGGTTAGCAGGTATAATGGATGGAAGATGAATCGAGCAAAGGAGGAAGGAATGAATGGGAGAGGCGACGATCAAGTGGGGAATTTTAGCGGCCGGGGGAATTGCCGGATCGTTTGCGGGGGACTTGGCGCATGCGAGCAACGGCGAAGCTTATGCCATCGGTTCGAGAAATTTGGAGAAGGCCAAGGCGTTTGCTGAGAAATTTGGGATTCCTAAAGCGTATGGAAGCTATGAGGAACTGGTCGCCGACCCCGAGGTCGATGCCGTCTATGTCGCTACACCACATCCTTATCATAAGGAACATGTGATGATGGCACTGCGCGCGGGAAAGGCCGTCTTATGCGAGAAGCCGTTTACGGTTAATGCTGCCGAATTGGAAGAACTGGTTGCCTATGCCCGTGAACACAAGCTGTTCTTGATGGAAGCGATGTGGACGCGATTCCTGCCGGTCATCCGCCGGGTGCGGGAATGGCTGGCGGCTGGACGGATCGGCGAAGTGCGCATGGTGAAGGCGGACTTTGGTTTTCGCGCGGGCTGGGATCCGGCCGGAAGGCTGCTGAACCCCGAGCTTGGCGGCGGGGCGCTGCTGGACGCCGGGATCTACCCGGTTTCCTTTGCGTCGATGGTGCTGGGACCGCACCCGCAAACCATCCAAAGCACGGCGCATATCGGGGAAACTGGGGTCGATGAGCACTTCTCCGTATTGTTGACCTATGAAAATGGGGCTGTCGCTTCTTTGAACGGCGCCGTACGGTTGGCGATCGGCAACGATGCTTATATTCATGGAACGAACGGCAAGATTTACATTCCTGGGTTCCTTAATGCGACCACGGCCACGTTGTATGTCGAGGGGGAAGAGCCTGAGACCGTAACCGATGATCGGACTTTTCGAGGTTATGCCTATGAGGCGGAAGCCGTCGGTCAGGCCCTGAACGCCGGGTTGACTGAAAACAGCGACATTTCGCTCGATGAATCGCTGGCCATCCTGCGCTTGATGGATCAGATTCGCGGGCAATGGGGGCTGAAATATCCGTTTGAATGAAATGAAGAAGGAGTAGTTTTACATGACTGATCAGATGAACCAGCTGCTAGAGGAAAACAATATTAAGCATGCGATGATTGGCGAGGTGATGCATCGACTTACGGACATCTTGCCGAGCCTGACCAAGACCCGGCTGGCTGCATTGGCTGCCGTGCATAACATCTCGGGCCGCTCGAAGATGAAGAAGGAGGAGCTGGCTGCTGCCGTTCAAGCAAGCATTGAACATCCCGAATCGCTGGAGGTCGCTTTATTAAATAGCAGACCAAAGGAATGGGAGCTGTTCACCTCGGTGTTGGATGGATCCTATCAACCAAACAACGCAACACCTTTCGGATACTATTATTACTTCCTGGATCGCGGCTTGCTGTTTACGTTTTTCAGCGAGAACCAGTTGCACCTGGTGATTCCCGATGAAGTGAAGGCGGCCTTCCGGAAGCTGGCTCAACCGGCTTTCCGGCAGGCGCTGGAACGAAGCCATCGGATCTACAATTACTTGATGGCGGCGATTAATCTGTATGGAATCATCGAACCCGCGAAGCTGACGGAAATTTATAACAAGCAGAACAGCCAGGCGTCCATTACGGAAGAGGAATTGCTTCAACAGCTGAACCAATTTCTGCTACGGACGGATCAGTATTTTGAGCTTCGTCAGGGCTATATCGCCTCATTGGATATGAAAGACAAGGAGTTTGAAGATCTTCAGGGGAAAGTGCAAGGCAAACCTTACTATGTACCGGAGGCGCATGAGCTGCTGAAATATGCGGATCAAGACTATTTTGAAATGACTCCGCAACTGACGGCGTTGCGGGAGTTTGTGACGAAGGAGTTTCATTTGGATGCGGAAAGCGCCGAGTATTTAGTGGACGACATTCAGCTCGGTTGTTCGATGGAGGCATCCTTGCAGGACCTGATCTATGAATTCGAGCGTCGCGATCTGAGCTTTGCGTCGCAGAAGCAGGCACAGCAAGCGGTAGCGCTCATTGGCGACGTATATGATCACACCCGGATGTGGTCCAATGCTGGACACACGTTGGACGAGCTGCGCCGGATGCAGAATCCTTCCGGAAGCTCACAAGAAACACCTTCCATTCGCGGATATGTCGTGAAGCAAGCCCGATCGAACAAGATCGGCCGTAACGAACCGTGCCCTTGCGGAAGCGGTTTGAAGTACAAGAAATGCTGCGGGAAATAAAATACAAGCGTCAATACAAGAAGGCTGCCTAAGCACTCAAGCTCAGGCAGCCTTCTTTACATTTGGGAACACCGTTTTATCCGACATCAACGGATTCCGAAATTGCTGGTTCGCTGGATTCCACCTGGGAGTACAGCTTGCGGTACTGACCAGGAGTTAAGCCGGTTTCCTTCTTAAACTTGCGGATGAAGTTAGGCGTATCGAGGTAGCCGACCCGCTGAATAATGTCCTTCAGTGGATCGTTGGTGGACGTCAGATCGTTCATCACCGCCATCATCCGTTTTTGCCAAATATATTGGACGAAATTGATCCCCATCTGGTCTTTGAAGGAGCGGCTGAAATGGGATACCGAAATCGAATATTTGCAGGAGATGGCCTCCAGACTTAACGAGTGATCCATATAATTGCTGTCGATGTAAGCGATAATTCGATCCATCAGGGAATGCTCTTCTTTGCGTTCGTTATGCAGCGCCAACTCGCAAATCCGTGAAGCAAGACTAAGGAAATGACGCTCTAATTCTTGCAGAGAATTAAACGCATCAGAGCTTGGAATTTCGTAGGTCCAATCGCGAATCTCCATCTCCATGCCTGTTCGCAGAATCGTATTCAGGATGTCAAAGCTGATGCAACGCTTCATCTCGACGGACAGCTCCGGATTTTGCAATACCTTCATCGACTCGCCGATCGTTTGGGCGGCCACCTCGTAGCTGCCTTGCTTTAAGCTTTGGGACAGCTTCAGCAGCTCGTTCTTTGGTACCCAAGACGTTTCTCCTGCCACATGGGACAGTTTTTCGAAGTAGGTGATGCTGCCGTGCCCGGTAAACATCCGCGATTCAAACGCCGAGCAGGCTTCAATAAACGATTGGTTCAGTTGATCGGGATCGTTGTAATAAGTACCTACACCGATAGCAGGGTCGATCCGGAACTGCTCTAGCAGATTATCGTGGATGCGGTGGACGATCCGGCGGAATTGGTCGGGACCAGACATGGATTCAAGCTTGTCAAAGCCAACGATCAGAGCGATTTGTCTAGGCTTTGGCAGCTCCACGCTGTAAAGGCACGCGCTGTATTCAGGAATTTCCGCCTTCGCCAGCCGCCCGATCATCTCCTGCCAATCGTGGCTGTTCAGACGGCTCTTCGCCGCTTCATCCCGGCCGATCACCATGGCGAAATAATGAGCTTTGTTCAGATTGATCTCCAGCGAGTTTAACAGCTCCGGCATCAGGCTGCGGGCGTTCCCGTATTTGAGAAGCATCAATAGAAAATGATTGCGTGCATACGGCTCCTGCAGATCGGCACGCGAGCTGTATTCCTGCAGCGCTGTACGGATGCGGTCCAGTTCGTTGCCCGCTTTGCGCGGTTTGGCCTCCAGTACGCCGGGCTTCGATTTGGAATCGGCAAACTTGACGAGGTCAAGAATCGGATGAAGCTGACGCCGCGCCAAGATGAGAGCCGCCAAGGTGCCGACGACGGTCAGCACAGCCAGCAGCAGGGCCATTAAGCTGCGCAAGTGCATTACGCTGTCAAGGAATTGCGAGCTTGGCATCAAGGTGACATACTCCCAGCCGTTGGTATCTGATTTGACCGAAACCACGGAATGCGATACCCCGCCTAATTCGATGCTGTGGATCCCTGTTGAAAGCGCAACCAATTGTTGCAGGTCCGATCCCTGAAGCGGCTGATCTTGATTGTTCTTGGATGCCATGACACGACCATGGTTATCAAAAATGTAGGAAGAGCCTTCATAGTTGCCAAGAATCGTATCAATCAGTCGGGTCATTTCCGTTTTTGGGATCAAGTACATTAAGGTCCCGTGCGGGTTCGGGTTGTTAGGTGTAATCGGAACGAGATAAGCCAACACCGACTGTTGGATCGTTCCGTTCTGGTTCAGCATCTCGGTGGAGTGAATGACAGGGAACTTGGTGGAATTCAATTCCTCAACCAGTGCTGGACCGTCCCAGTTCAGAAAATGATAATGATCGTGGAAAACATCCAGACTTGTCATCCCGGCGGTGGAATATATCCTCTCATCGCCATGGAAGTATAGGAACATTTCCCCGATGATTGGGCTGGTCGCCTTGTAATTTTTGAGCGCATTAATCGCCTCTAAGCTGTAATACGGGTCATGTACGCGATAACGGGCCAGTTGATCGTCATAGGCAACCCGCGACGCGATATCGCTGAGCTGCTGGACATGGCTGTCCACGATCGTCTTGGCCTGCGTCAACTGGTTCAGATGGGATTGTTCGATTTCGGAGCGGAGATTGCGGACCGCGCTGTTATAGATGAAGAACGATAACAATGCAAGTGGAACCAGCAGCATGAACAAGTAAGACCAGGTGTATTTTTGAAAAAGCTTAGACTTGAAGTAATTCAGCTTCACGTTACGTCTGCCCCCTCGCCCGCTCTATTTATTTTTTTATATAAAATGTAAAGGAGTTTGCCGGATAACGCAAGGGCAGAAAGTAGAGGGACCCGCTGATGTTAACATGTTTTTTTTGCTTGGTAATACTTGCTCTCTGGCTTTTTTCGGCGTAGATCGCCGAATGGGCCGCAAAAAAATACACATTTCCGCCATTCATTCAGGACAAGTATGTGTTAAGTTAATTTACATGAAAAGATATGAAAATCAATCAATTTGTTAAATTTGCCACGGCGATTTGTGATCGCGAAGTAAAATGACATATTTACGAATGCCCGGCGCCCCGATTACACTTCAGAAAAAAAGGAGGAGTCGCCGATGCAGAAAAGCGCACCAACCGCGATCGACACCAGGCCTATAACCCAAATCGCAACCAAAAGAAAACTCAGGACAAAAATCCTCCGGAATTGGCAATTGTACATTTTTATCACACCTGCATTATTAAGTATTTTGATCTTTAGCTACGTGCCGATGTACGGGATTCAAATCGCTTTTAAAAACTTTATTCCCGTAAACGGAATTTTGGGCAGTCCATGGGTGGGCTTCGATCACTTTGTCCGTTTCTTTAATTCTTATTATTTCTGGGATCTGCTGTGGAACACGCTGGGGATCAGCTTGTACGGGCTGGCTGTCGGGTTCCCGCTCCCGATTATTCTAGCGTTAGCATTTAACGAAGTGAAGGACGGCTTCTTCAAAAGAACGGTTCAGACCGTAACCTATGCACCACACTTTATCTCGATGGTTGTTATGGCGGGGATGATCATTACGTTCCTGACGCCTTCCACAGGGATGATCGTGAACTTGATTGAAGCGTTTGGCATCAAGCCTCCAGACTTCTTGTCCGATCCTCGCTGGTTCAAAACTGTGTATGTGTTGTCTGACGTATGGCAAGGAACCGGCTGGGGCACGATCATTTACTTAGCCGCATTAACCGGGGTTGATCCGGGGCTTCATGAAGCGGCGATTCTGGATGGGGCATCGCGTATGCAGCGGATTCGGTACATCAATATTCCGGCGATTCTGCCCACCATTACAATCCTGATGATTCTGAATATGGGGAGTCTGCTCGGCGTTGGGTTCGAGAAAATCCTGTTGCTGCAAAACCCGCTGAACATGGAATCCTCCGACGTCATCTCGACGTTCGTCTACCGGTCAGGCTTGCTGGATGCGCAGTACAGCTTCTCCACGGCGGTTGGCTTGTTCAACTCGGTTGTTAACGCGATATTACTTGTCACCGTCAATCAGATCGTTCGGCGCGTCAGTGAAAACAGCCTATGGTAGAAGAAAGGAGTGGGACATGTGGTATCGGCAATTAAGGAAACTCGGCGAGATCGTATTTTTCTAGCATGTAACTATCTGTTTTTGTTCCTGGCGCTGGTCATCGTCGCCTATCCGATCATTTACATCATCAGCGCCTCTGTCAGTACCCCGAAATACGTCTCTTCCGGGGAAATGTGGTTATGGCCGATGGGCCTTACCTTTGAAGGATATGAACGGGTGTTCCGGGATCCGCAAATCTGGACCGGCTACGGGAACACCATTCTCTATACCGTTGTAGGTACGCTGGTCAACCTGGCGGTGACCATCCCGGCCGCCTATGCGCTCAGTCGGAAAGATTTTGTTGGGCGGAATCTGTTTATGGGGATTTTTATGGTCACGATGTTCTTCAGCGGTGGTTTGGTACCGACCTATTTGCTCATTAAGGATTTGGGCATGGTCAACACGATGTGGGCTTTAATCCTACCGGGGGCCACCTCCGTTTGGAATTTGATTGTATGCCGGACGTTCTTCCAATCCAATATCCCCAAAGAGCTCCAGGAGGCCGCAGAAATCGATGGATGCAGTAACTTCCGGCTGTTCTTCCAAATTGTGTTACCTTTGTCGACTTCGATTATTGCAGTAATGGCCTTGTTCTTCGGGGTAGGTCATTGGAACAGCTACTTTTCAGCCATGATTTACTTGAATGATGATGCAAAATATCCGCTTCAGCTTGTACTGCGGCAAATTCTGGTCCTGCAGGAGATGTCGGCGCAGACCGGTTCGATTGATGCCGCTACCGCCACCGCCTTGAATAACCGGGCGGAAGTGGCCGCACTGGTTAAATACGCAGTGATTATTGTAGCGACGCTGCCGGTCATTGTCGTATATCCGTTCCTGCAACGCTATTTTGTGCAAGGTGTCATGATCGGTTCCGTTAAGGGATGATCTTGCCATACATTTAAATATTCAAAAGGAGGATTCATTCATGCAGAAGCTAAAAAGACGTGGAGCGCTAGCTTTAAGCTTGCTCCTGCTGGCCTCGTTGCTGGCAGCCTGCGGTTCGTCCGGCAATTCGGGCAACACGGCAAGTAATTCAGGGAATGGGGCGAACTCGGGAACGAACGCTGCCTCTTCCGAACAAGCGGAAGAAGTGAAGGGCGTTAAGAAAGAGGGATTCCCTATCGTCGATGAGCCGCTTACGCTGACGATGCTGGCTCCGGATGCCGGGATGGCGGATTGGAGCACGATGCCCGTAGTCCAAGAGATGGAAAAGCTGTCGGGGATCAAAGTGGAATTCCAAACGGCTCCTATCGATAGCTTCAGTACGAAGAAAAACCTGGTGTTCGCCAGCGGCGACCTGCCAGATGCGCTGTACGCAGCAGACATTACCCCTGCGGAACAAGTCACCTATGGCAGCCAAGGGATTCTGATTCCTCTGGAGGATCTGATCGACAACTACGCTCCTAACTTGAAGAAGATCCTCGACGAGAACCCAGACATTCGTAAGAACATTACGACGACGGATGGACATATTTATGCCCTGCCGTTCATTGATACCGCAGCAGTATGGTATCGCGGTCCGATGTGGTATAACGGCAAATTCCTGAAGGCGTTAAATGCGGAAGAGCCTAAGACCACGGAAGAACTCTACACCTATCTGAAACGGGTGAAGGAAGAGGATCCGAACGGGAACGGCAAAGCTGATGAAATCCCGCTCTCGTCCGTAAAACTGGACGACCTGCGGATGTTCTTCTTCGGGTTCTGGGGGATGTATGACACGACCATCTATGCCGATAAGGAAGGCAAAGTGCATTATGCACGACAAGAAGAAGGATATAAAGAGTATTTGACCTTTATGAACCGCCTGTGGAAGGAAGAACTGCTGGATCACGAGACGTTCTCGCAAACCGATGATCAGAAGAAAGCCAAAGGGAAAAATAACCAAGTTGCTCTGTTCAGCGACTATCATCCATATTTCACGCTCGGCGGGGAGCCAAGTGATGAGCATCCGCTGATGACTCCGGTAGCAAGTGATATTGCAGGTACGCCGGTTTATGGTAAGCATCCGGGCATGTCGGCCAACGGAACCTTCGCGATTACGAAGAGCAACCCGAATCCGGCAGCGACGATGCGTTGGATCGATTATCAATACAGCTATGAAGGCTCCACCTTGTGGACGCAAGGTCCGGAAGGACTGTTGTGGCAGTACAAGGATAAAGAGAACAAAGTGAAGGAATGGCTGCCGGTACCGGATGGCAAAGACCGTGAGGAGTATCGCGGAACGATTACACCAAACTACGGTATTTTGACGCCGGGGGTCAACCTGAGCGAATTGACGAATGGCCTCAAGACAGAATTTGACGAATGGATTGAACAACAAACGCAAGAGAAGCTGGCTCCGATCGGCAAACCGCCGTTCCCGAACGCCTTCCTGACGACCGATGAGCAATCCGAGGTGTCTGCGTTGCTTTCTGACTTGAATACGTATGTAACGCAAATGGAAGCGAAGTTCGTTACGGGCCAAGAATCGCTTGATAACTGGGATAAATATATCAGCCAGCTGAAGAAAATGGGCAGCGATCGCGTTGCCGAAGTATACCAAGCGGCTTATGACCGTTGGAATCAAGCCAGCTAAGCCAACGGCAGATAAGATAGCAAGTTCAAATCAATAAATCTATCGGACCGAGACAAGGAGGCATCCATGAGCGAGAAGGATATCGCGTATCAGGAGCCGTCGGCCGAGCCGCAGAAGGCGCCCTCCGAGGCGCCTTTTGCAGCTGAACCGGCAGTGGAGCAAGGTGTACACAATTACAGCAGTGAACAAAACTGGGTGAAACCGGAAGATCCGCTTCTTCTCGAGCGGCTGGAATGGTTCCAGGATCAGAAGCTGGGCCTGATGATGCACTGGGGGCCGTACTCTCAGCTTGGCCTGGTGGAGTCCTGGGCGCTCAGCGATGAGGACGGAGACTGGTCTCGCAACGACATTGACTGGATTGATGACATGGAACGGTTCAAACAAGAATATTTTGATTTGAATCGTACGTTTAATCCGATCCGTTTTCAGCCCGAGTTATGGGCCAAAGCGGCAGCGGATGGCGGGTTCAAGTATTTAACGTTTACGACCAAGCATCATGACGGATTTTGCATGTGGGACACCCATACCACCAACTACCGGATCACCGGGCCGGATTGTCCGTTCCATATGCACCGTTATGCGGATATTTGCCGGGTGTTGTTCGATGCGTTCCGTGCCGAAGGATTGGCGATCTCCGCTTATTTCTCCAAAGCGGACTGGCATACGCCGTATTACTGGGCACCGGGCATGGAACGGGGCAGCAGAATGTGGCGCGGACCATCGTATGATCCGAAGCAGTACCCTTGGCTGTGGGAGCAATTCGTTCAGTTTACCCATGCGCAAATCATGGAACTGATGACGCGGTATGGCCGCATCGATATGTTATGGCTGGACGCCGGGTGGGTAAATGCCCGCCGCAATCAAGACATTCGACTCGGCGAAGTGGTGGAGAAGGCACGGCAAATCCAACCTTGGTTGTTGACCGCGGACCGCACGGTGGGCGGGCCATACGAGAACCTGATCACCCCCGAGCAAACTGTGCCGGAGCGGCCGCTCACCGTTCCTTGGGAGAGCTGCATCACGATGGGGCATTCCTTCTCGTTCAGCTTTAACGACAGCTATAAATCTGTCCGTGAACTGGTGCATCTGCTCGTCGAAATCGTCGCCAAAGGCGGCAATCTGGCGCTTAACGTCGGGCCGCAGCCGGACGGAAGGCTGCCGAAGCCGGCGCTGGAACGGATGAAAGGGTTAGGCGAGTGGCTGAAGGTGTACGGCGAAGCCATTTACGGGACACGGATCTGTGAGCCGTATGCTTCCGGGAACATTTACTTCACTCGCAAGGGAGAGACAAGATACGCCTTGATGCTGGTGCAAGAAGGCGCGGAGATCATTCCGGAGGAAGTGCTTCTGCCGCTTTCCGCTTCCGGCATAAACCGAATTGACCTGGTCTGCGGCGCCGAAGCCTTGGACTTCCGCCCATCTGTGGAGGGAGGCGTGGCGGTGCGCTTACCCGATGCCGCGCGGCAAGGGGAGACGCCGATCGCGATCGTGCTGCGCATTCGGTGATTCGCGGGGGGCTTTTTGCCTCTCTAGACGCTGCGCGCGCGAGGGAAGGAAGCCGCCTTGCGAGATTTGCGTCGTAACGGACCTGAAAGACCTTATTTGCTGGAAAAGATGTCAATCCACAATGTAACGGACTGGAGAGCCGTTATCCGCTTGGAATGGGCTGAATTGATGGTCCAAACCGCCAAATAAGGTCGACTGGGTCCGTTAGATGCTGATAACTGGGATTTTCATCGAAATAACGGCGCTGAGGTCCGTTAGCGTAAGGAGGGAGAAAACGATGGTGAATTACAGCGAGGTGCCTGAACCTTCAATCGAATTTGCACCCAAAACCTATATCTGCAAGCGGGCCGCCGGGCCGCTTGTCCTGGACGGACGGATCGACAAGCCGTTCTGGGATGCTGCGGCATGGACGGACGACTTCGTGGATATCGAAGGCGATGTACGGCCCAAGCCAAGCAAACGGACGCGGGCGAAAATGCTGTGGGATGACGAATATTTCTACGTGGCAGCTGAAATGGAAGAGGACGAAATTTGGGCGACGCTGACGGAACGAGATTCGGTGATTTTCCATGACAACGACTTTGAAATCTTTATCGATCCAGATGGCGACAGCCACCTGTATTATGAATTTGAAATCAACGCCCTGAATACAGTATGGGATTTGCTATTGGTCAAGCCTTACCGGGACGGTGGACCGCCGGTGAACGGCTGGGACATTCATGGGCTGCGCACGGCGGTATATATCGATGGGAAGTTAAACGATCCGACGGCACAGAATCGTCGGTGGAGCGTGGAGGTAGCCCTCCCGTGGGCCGCACTGCGCGAATGTGCGCCGGAGGGGCGTCCGCCGATGCCGGGTGAGTTCTGGCGGGTGAATTTTTCCCGGGTCGAATGGCGTGTCGAGGTGCAAGACGGCCGCTACGTCAAGCAAATCAACCCGGAGACCGGGAAGCCTTACCCCGAGGACAACTGGGTATGGTCTCCGCAAGGCATCATCAACATGCATTATCCCGAGCTGTGGGGGTATGTGGTTTTTGCGGACGAGGGAGCCGATGCGGGTGATGGATCTAAGGCTTTCCCGCTGCCGCAGGACGAATATATCAAATGGGAGCTGCGCCGGTTGTATTATCGCCAGCGAAACTATTATGCCCGTCATGGTCGATTTACGACGGAACTTACAGAGCTCGTAAGTGCGGAAGAAAAGGATGTGCTGCGCATTCAGCCGGCGGTTGAGGCCGCGAGCAGAAGATTTGAGATTTCCGCGCCAGCATCGGACGGCAAGGGGATCTATTATATCCGGGAAGACGGAAAACTGTGGAAGGAGTGAGCATGGATGAGCGTGGAGACACCGGTGTTTTCGTTAAGTGAACAGGAGCTGGAGCAGATGGAACGCAAGTTTGCGGACATCCAAAAGCTCGCCCAGGGCCGGGAGAAGGAGTTGTTTGGTGTTTTTGACGGCCCGTTAACAGCTGAAGAGGCGTGGGCATTAAAATTTCTGTATGTGCATATGCCGCTAAACGATCTGGCCGATTATGACGGCACGTTTTTCTTAACCCATGTTCGTCAGGCGCTGGCTATCCGTAAGCAGGTACCTTGGGGCGACCGGGTGCCGGACTACCTGTTCTTGCATTTCGTGCTTCCGGTCAGGGTGAACACCGAGAACCTCGAGGATTTCCGTGACGTCATTTATGCGGAACTGGGGCCGCGGACGGCAGGATTATCGATGGCGGAGGCGATTCTCGAGGCGAATTATTGGTGTCATGAAAAAGCGACCTACATCGGCAGCGACTTGCGCACGTTGTCGCCGATCGGAATGATTCGCAACGCACGCGGGCGCTGTGGCGAGGAATCCACGCTGGCGGTTGCGGCGCTGCGCAGCATCGGCATTCCGGCGCGGCAGTGCTACACGCCGCGTTGGGCGCACTGCGACGATAATCACGCTTGGGTCGAGGCTTGGGCAGACGGCAAATGGCATTATATCGGCGCTTGCGAGCCGGAGGCGCGTCTGGACCAAGGTTGGTTCAGCGGTCCGGCACGACGGGCGATGCTGGTGCATACCCGCGTCCCGGCCACCTATACCGGGCCGGAGGAAATTACCGTCAAGAGCGGCCCGTATGCCGAGCTGAACCTGCTGGCGAATTACGCGCCAACCCGGACCATCGCCGTGGAGGTGCGGGAGACGGACGGCACGCCGGCGGTTGGGGCTAAGGTGCAGTTCCAACTGTACAACTATGCCGAGCTCTTCCCGCTGGCTGAGCTGATCACGGATGAGCATGGCGAAGTTCGGTTCACGACCGGTTACGGGGATCTGATCGTTCGGGCCGTGCGTGACGGGGCTTGGGGGCAGCGGAAGATCCGAATCGCGGACGGCGACCGGTTCGAGGTCGTATTAAGCAAAGCGGTTGGAGAGCAGCCGGTTGACAGCGAGGATTTCGAGCTGGTGCCTCCGCCGGAGTTGGACGGTCCGGAGTCTGAACCGCTCCCTGCGGAAAAGTTACAGCGGCATGAAGAACGCGTGGCTGAAGGGGCTGCCTTGCGCCGGGCCTATGAAGAGACGTTCTTGACAGAGGAAGATGCCAAACGACTCGCTGCCCAGCTGGGGCTGCCGGCCGACCGGGTATGGAAAGTGCTGGAGCCTGCTCGCGGTAACAGCCGGGAAATCGCTGCTTTCCTGGAGGAGCGCGTCCCGGAATATGGCGAATGGCCGTTGCTTCTGCTCGAAAGCCTGCGGGAGAAAGATTTAACCGATACGATGCGCGAGACGCTGACTGACCACTTAACCGGATCGTTGCCGTGGAAGGATTCGTACGATCGGGAGCTGTTCGTGACGTACGTGATGTGCCCGCGCGTGTTGTTTGAGATGATCACCCCTTACCGGACGGCGCTGCAGTCTCAATTTACTGAAGCAGAGATCGAAGCTTATCAAGCGGATCCTTCCCGACTTGTTCAGTTCCTGAATGAAGGCTGGAAGGTGCATATGGGGCCGGGGAACCTGCGCGGTAAAGCAGGACCTCTTGGCACATTCCAGCTGCGGATTGCGGATCAAGGCGCGCTGGACATTCTGTTCGTCTCATTATGCCGGAGCCTTGGAATTCCGGCAAGGCTGCACCCGAACGAGTTGAAGCCACAGTATTATGCGGCGGGTATTTGGGTGGATGCAGCAATCGGAAGCGTACCCGAAGAACAGGCTGCGGACGCTGATGTCCGCACCGGCCAGCTGGTGCTTCGGCGCGAAGCGGATGGCGAAACCGACGCACCAAACGCCTCTTATATGGAGAACTTCACGATCGCCCGGTTGGAAAATGGGTTCTATAAAACGCTGCTGTACCCGCACGGCAAATCCGATGTGTACGATACCGCGTTTGACGTTGAGCCGGGCGATTACCGGATTACCTCGGGCGTGCGGCTGAAGGACGGCACTGTGCTGGGACGGCTGACGTACTTCCGGGTGGCAGAGCAAGAGCAGACCGAGGTGACGCTGACCTTCCCAGCCCCATCGCGGCATATCCCGGTGTACGGATCGCCGGATCCCAAGACGCCGCTATGGCAAGTCGATGGGACAGAGACAACGCTGGGGGCGCTGTGCCAAGGTCCGCGCGGCGCCATGATCGCTTGGTTGGAGCCGGAGCGGGAGCCATCGAAGCATCTGCTGCGTGAAACAGGAGAACTCGCGGAAACGTTTGACGCTTTGGGAATCCCGGTTGTTTTTGTCCTTGGGCGTGAGGAGGACTCACCGGCTCCTGCCATCCCTGAAGCTGCTGCAGGATTGCCGAATCGCGCGGTGTTTGCCGGCGATCCCGGTCACAGGGCGCTGCGCCGGTTCACGGATGCCGGCATCCAGTTAGGGAGCGGAGGGTTCCCGCACCTATTTGTCCTGGACCCAGAAGGGAACGTCCGTTACGTGCAATCGGGTTATAAGCCGGGAAGCGGCAAGGAAGCACTTCAAATTTTAAGCGATTTGTAACTGTGTATGAGACGACAACTCAGGTTGGCGCGGGCGGCCGCGCCAGCCAAGGGAGGAGCACCAAATGAGCCGGAACTATGTGGTGGCGGGCTACGTTAGCGATCGCCACCTCCCTGAACTGACGAAGGAAGAACTGAAGAAGCTGACCCATATCAACATCGCCTTTGGCCATGTACGTGAAGACCGGATTCAAACGGGACATCTGCAAAACTTAAAATTATTGCCCGAACTCAAACGGGAGAATCCTGACCTGACGATCCTGCTGTCGGTTGGCGGCTGGAGCGCCGGCGGCTTCTCGGAGGCTGCTTCAACGGAAGCCGGGCGGCAAGCCATGGCCGAGTCGGCAGTTCGCGCCGTCACGGAATATGCGCTTGACGGGGTCGACCTGGATTGGGAGTACCCCTGCTATGCCGAGGCGGGGATTGCCGCCAGCCCGGACGACAAGGCGAATTTTACGTTGCTGTTGCGGACGATGAGGGAGGCACTCGATCGGCAAGGCGAACGGGATGGCCGCCACTATTGGCTGACAATTGCTGCCGGAGCAGACCAATATTATATTGACGGTACGGAAATGGCCGAGGTCCAGCGTTACCTCGATTTTGTCCAGCTGATGACGTACGACATGCGCGGCGGTTTCCAGACGTTGACCGGGCATCACACCAACCTGTACACCGGAACCGGGGACCTCTTCCGCATCAGTGTTGACGCCTCGGTGAACCTGTTTGTTCGGGCCGGGGTGCCTAAGGAGAAAATCGTCATCGGCGCAGCGTTTTATTCGCGCATGTGGAAGGACGTACCGAACGTGAACCGCGGGCTGTATCAAATGTCCCCCGGATCGGGCGGGTACGGCCCAGATTTTACGGAATTAGCCGCTGAGTATATCGATCGCAACGGATTTGTCCGTTACTGGGATGAGGAAGCGAAAGCGCCGTATCTGTTCGACGGCCAAACGTTTATCTCCTATGACGATGAAATGTCGATTCGCTATAAATGCGATTACGTCAAAGCACAAGAGCTCGCCGGAGTGATGTTCTGGGAGTATGGCTGCGATCGGACGCACCGGCTGCTTGATGCCCTGTACCAAGGGTTACAATCATCGTAAGGGACAATCCTGAACGTTCCCAGCCCGCAAAAAGCCTCATGCTTCGTGAACCTTGAACCAAAAGGATCGCGAGCAGCATGGGGCTTTTTGTGATGACATCAATCGTTCTAACTTTGCCGGGCCCGTCATAGATATAAATAGGGGTGTTTTTACCCGCAACTGCGGTACAACCTTAGGCCTGAGGATTTTCACAGTTTCCTAGATTCTTTACTGCTAGAGGCTCCTGAGGTCTGCCGATCTTCGCCCAGAATATCATCCAGCCGCTGTACTTCTTCGGAGAGAGCCTGCAAGGAAGCCTCGATGTTGCCCAATTTATCGCCAACGGTTTGCAGCACATATTTGATCAGGATGAAGCAAAGTGTGACAGGAAAGCCAACATTCGCAACCAACGACACAATATCTGCAACCTGCATAATGGGTACCTCCTTGAACTTTTTATTGGGCCCTTCACTATATGGGGAAAAAAAGTTCGTCTTAGTACAACCAAATTCTAGAAAAAATGTTATAATCATTACTACTTATATAATTATGGTTGTATAACCCCCTTGAAAATTTCCCTATACATAGAAGATGAAAATGAAAGGGGGAGGTAGTTTTGAAGGAACAACATACCGTGTACGAGCAATATCGGAAAGAAGTTTATCGTATTGCATGGAGGGTTCAATACAGAGCGAGAGTCGTCAGAAAACGGGAATGTTCATTCAATGGAGTCGAGCCGGCCGTAACCTGCTTCACCTCATCTTCTGATAACAAAATTGTTGTGAGACAGCTGATCAATGCGCTTCCTTCTACGACGGGAAAAACGATCATCTCCAAAATCTATTTACAGGACAAAACGGAGGGGGAAGTCGCCCGCGAGTTGAATATGAGTCAGCAAGGGGTGAACAAATGGAAACGAAAGATGATCAAAGAGTTATCCCGGATGATGAAGAGTTCCTGAGTTTGCTTCAAAAAGCAAGGGATAACGATCCCGATGCGACGTTAAAGTTAATCGAGCTGTTTAAAGGCGATATTGTGCATATAAGCAAGTATATTCATATGTCCGAAGAGGATGCCGTTTCCGACATCATTCTCGAGTTCCTGGAGATGATTAAGAGGCGGGAAGAGAAGTAATGAGTATACCTCAAAAAGTCGGTCAGGAAGTTCACTCCTGATCGACTTTTTATTTTTTTGAGATCTGGTTGTGAATGCGGCATCCGAATTTCCCTTATAGATGAGTGTGCTTAGAAGGGCTTTATCAGAGAAAAGCATTGGGAGAAGGAAGCGTTAAACCGATAGAGTCTCAGACTCATGAAACAGTTCCTGAAATGCTTGCCGCGTGTATTCCCGATCTGTCAGCTTGTTTTGCACCGCAGCTTGCCATGTGGCAGAGCTGGTGGTTAAAGAAGAAAACTGATCAACGCCGTACCAGTGCAGCAGTTCTTCACGCGTTACACGGTAGGCGGCTGAACCTTGGTTGAAAATTACAGCCTCCAGGTTATCGATATAAGCAAAAGCTGCCGTGGCGCTGTATAAATACGCGCGATCGCGATCGGCTTCCGCCATCGGCACCGATAAATCCAGATTCACTTGCACCGTGAACTCATCCGGATCAAGGGCAAAAGAACGAATGGGTCCCAGCGGGAGTGACTGAAAAAGTCCGGATACCTTAGCCGCATTTCCCATGTAAGGCGTCGCGAAAGAGGCTGTACGGGTAATGTCATGGGTTAACGGATTGTTTTGCGCTTCGTTGTAGAGCGCCTCCTGCTGATCTTGGCGGGGAAGTGCCACGCCTTCTACCACACCTAAGCATACGAATCCGGCGATGAGCAGAACGAAAATTCCGATGTTCCAACGTTTGATGCTTTGTCTTGTTGTCATGCTTCCCAATCACCTACTTCATGTTTTGTCAGTAACGAAGCGCTGAGCTGGAACGCCAGTGGAATCCAAATCGTGAGAAACGGCTTGGCGTATTGAATGCCCAGTTGTGCAAACTGATACGGACCGCCGATCTTCACTTGATATCCATACCAGATATTGCTCCCGAACCGGAGGGCGGTAATCGCAAGCAAGGTAATCAAAATGAACAGGCCCCACAGCAGCCACACGATCCGGCTTCGCCGCCGGGCCGCCGCGAGATGTCGAGGAGCTGTTACCTCAAGCGCTCGGCCGCGCCATGCAAAATGCAGCACGAGATATAGGAGGCCAAGAACCAGAACGAAGCCCAGAAGGAAGAAACTTAAGGGTGTGCGTTCGATCAAACGTAATGGTATGGTGAAGATCCACAGAATGATGGCTAAAAACAGCACTTTTTGCATCCATTCCAACCGATAACGGTTGACATAGATCGGCGGGTGTTCGTCAATCAGCCCGTCGATGCGGGTGAAGCTGGACGTTGCCGTCCGGACGGCCTGTTCGTAATCCATCCCGCCCGCCATGAGATCGGCGACTTTGGCTTCCAAATTGCTGATGATTTCCTCTTTCATTTCACGATTGCGCTGAGTCGCCGGATAACCGGCAAATAAACGATCCACGTGGTTATGCAACGAATTCATGATGGGAATCCCTCCTGTTTCTCAATCAGAACGTCGATGATTTCGCGGGACAATTTCCATGCTGCCAAATTGGCTTTGTAAACCTCGACTCCCGCAGGGGTGACATGGTAATATTTGCGCCGACCGCCCAAGCTGCGATCTTCGCCCCAATAGGACTCGATCAACCCCTGGGCCTCCAATCGCTTTAGGCTGGTGTAGAGCGACGGTTCTTTTAATTCGTAACGTCCTTGGCTGATGGAGGAAATGGATTTCATGATCTCATACCCGTAGTTATCTCCCTCCAGCAGCACCCGGAGAATAATGGTATCGATATGGCCGCGGATCAAATCCCGGCTGATGGCGCTGTCGTTCACTATGGTTCACCTCTTTCGGAACAATGTAATACATATTACTATGTGTGTCAAGGTAGTTGGTGTCAGGTTATTGGGTCACGCGATTGCGGCGTAATAGGCAGCTTTATGGATGGTAATCATCAATCTGCTTCGACGTTGCTTAAACATGACATACAGCCGGGAGAACAGATGACCTTTGGCTCGTATCCCCATTTCGCCGATGGAACAGTTCAGCCGATCGTGTGGCGGGTTCTCCAAAATACGGGCGATGAGTTGTTCTTGTTGAGTGAAGAGATATTGGACTGCAAGCGATATCACGGGAAAAGCAAGGACGTCACGTGGCGGGATGCCGTCGACATCACCTGGCGTGATTGCGATTTGCGGCAGTGGTTAAATGAGGAGTTTTTCACTATGGCCTTTAGCCCGGAGGAGCAAGCATTGATCAAGCCGACTTGTTGTACAGATAACGGGGAAGGCTGCCCGGACACGGAGGACAATGTGTTTCTGTTGAGTGTTCCGGAGGTCAAGGCTTTCACCGCAAGCCTTGGCAAGGCCTGGCTGACTACCGTAGGGACGGATTATGCGAAAATGAAGAAGCCTGACGGCTGCAGCCTTTACGTCTATGACAAAGGTGAGCAAGCCAATTATGTGCTGCGAAACGGCCAGAAGCTGGGCTGTTCCTGGTGGTGGCTGCGCACGCAGGGGAATCAACCTTCGCGCGCTCACTTTATCGGTCCGGGAGCCAGCATCCGCAGTTATGCCAACGTCAGTCTAGCACGGGATGGGGTGCGGCCTGCGATTAAGCTGAGTATGTTAAAGTAAACTGGCGTTGGTTTGATCACTGGCGGCTGGCAAAAGGACTTAACGGAACGTACAGCCCTTATTTGGCATGACTGCAGTTGTTTGGAACTTCTAACGGAATCAGATGACGTTATATGGCTCGAATCGGCTAGTACGGGGGGATTTTATGTCCAATAACGGCCTCACGTTCCGTTAGGATGGGAAATCTCGCGGGAAATGAACTTTAGCGTCATCTGGTTCCGTTAGAACACAAACGAGGGAGATCCAATAGTCCCAGCAAAGCAATCCCGAAGACATATCACTTTCCCCCCACCCGTTGAAAAAAAGCTCATTGGGGGAGTGCTACTGCTAACAGCACCAGCCGGACTTAACGGGATAATGGCGAGAGAAGGAGCGGACGTACGGATGGTGGACTCAACGGGATAATGGCGAGAGAAGAGGCTGACGTACGGATGGTGGATTCAACGGGATAATGGCGAGAAGGGTACGACGTACGGGCTGGTGACTCAACGGGATAATGGTGGAAAAGGGGCAGTACAGGCTTTTGTCACCCTAGGGTTGTAAGCGCTTCAAAAAACTCTTGTCATCCCCAAAGTCCCTTGTTATAATCGCATTGAAAAGCTTTTCAAACCGAGGATGCCAACGATGAACAAAAACAAAAGCAAACCAACGATCCGTGATGTTGCTAAAAAGGCGGGGGTCTCCATCAGTACGGTTTCGCGCGTCATGAACGCGCCGGCTACAGTGGTGGAGAGCAAGCGAAAGCGCGTGCTGGCGGCGATCCAGGAATTGAATTACCAGCCGAACGCTTTTGCCCGCGGACTGATTTACAAGAAGTCTTTTACCTTAGGATTGTTAATTCCCGATATTGAGAACATGTATTACGCGGGAATGATCCGGGGAATGCAGGATGCCTGCAACAAACTGGGGTACAGCCTGATGATCTGCAACACGGACCGTGATAAGGAGCGGATGTTGTCGTATATCGATACGTTTCATGAGAAGCAGGTGGATGGGATCGTATTTGCGAGCGACAAAATGTTTCCGGAGTACTACGAGAAACTGCTCGGTTGCCGCATCCCTTGTGTCATGGTGTCATCCCATTCGGACGAATACGATATTCCGTGCGTCGAAGTTGACGATGAGGCTGCAGCTTATGACGCAGCCGTTTACCTTATCGAGCTTGGTCATCGCCAAATCGGTATGATTGGCTTTAATCACGACAATTCCATTTCTGGCCCGCCGCGATTCGCCGGGTTTGTTCGGGCCATGAGGGAATACGGACTGACATCGAATATTGAACACGTGAAATTTGCCAGTCACTATTTTGAGCATGCGTATCAGGCGGCACACGAGTTGTTTACTGAGCATCCTGATTTGACCGCGGTGTTCTGCGTAGCCGACGAATTTGCCATGGGGACGATTTCGTATCTTCGAGACCGACACATTCTCGTCCCGGGGCAGGTGTCCGTCATTGGCTTTGACAATCACCGAATGGCAAGCATGTATATTCCTAAGCTGACCACGATATCCCAACCTATCTATGATCTTGGCCACCGTGCCGCAGAGAAGCTGCATGAACTGCTAACTACCGGGAGTGTGGCGGTGCCCAGAGAGATTCTCCAACACAAGCTGATCGTCAGAGAATCCTCGCGGGAAAGAGCCACGATTTAACCAAGTAATTACACACACAACGCAACAAACACACAACGTTACAACATACTCACAACGCAATACAACTCACACATCGCAACACAACACACGTAATAGAAACTACTCACACATTCCAACACCATCACCATGAACAATAGTTGAACAGAATTATGAAAAGCTTTTCAAAAAAACGGAACATTCCTGCTGGGCAGGTCATACATTTATACCAAAATGAAAACGGATACATGCCTATTTTTATCGTTGATTGTTGTTGAAAGGCTTGATTAAGGGGGTGATTCGCCGAAAGCGAATAAGGGTCAGTCAGACCTAAGATGGTTGTTCCTAAATCATATCGAAGGGGATGAAAGGGTCAATGAAAAAAAGATCAAAATGGAGTTCTTTATTGCTCGTGAGCGGGTTATCGTTCACACTTCTCCTCAGCGCCTGCGGCGGAGGGAACAATGCGGCAAACAATGAACCGACAGCTCCGGCGAATACGGGGAACACGGAACAGAATACAAATGATACTGCCGCAACCAATGACAGTTCTTCCACTGGCTCTCCGCTCGAGCTGGCGTTGAAAGGTGAATATAAAGGGACGAAAGTGACGATGTTTGGCCCGTTCGTAGATGCTGACCAAGTGAAGTTCGAGACCAGCATCAAAGAGTTTGAAGAGAAAACAGGGATCGATATTCAATACGAGGGCTCCAAAGAGTTCGAAGCGACCATTAACGTCCGTGTAGACGGCGGCAACGCCCCTGACATCGCGGACTTCCCGCAACCGGGTCTGCTGGCTGCCGTGGCCAAGACCGGTAAGGTCATCGATCTGAACAACATTCTCGACCAGGAGAAGCTGAAGGCGAACTACAACCAAAGCTGGCTCGACATGGCGACGATGGAAGATAAGGATGGCAAGCAAATCATGGCGGGCGTTTGGAACCGCAGTAATGTAAAGAGCCTGGTATGGTATCCGAAGAAGCAATTTGAGGAAGCGGGCTATACGATTCCGCAAACTTGGGATGAGCTGATGGCACTAACGGAGCAAATCGCTAAGGATGGCGACACCGCTTGGGGGATTGGTATTGAAAGTGGTGCGGCAACAGGCTGGCCGGCTACCGACTGGGTAGAAGACATCATGCTCCGTACGACTTCGCCGGAAAACTATGATAAATGGGTTAGCGGCGAACTGCCGTTCACTTCCCCTGAAGTGAAGCATGCTGTTGAAGTGATGTCAGAAATCTGGATGAATCCAGATTACGTATACGGCGGCACGAAGTCGATCGTCACGACCGCATTTGGGGATTCGGCGTTGCCGATGTTCGACAACCCGCCGAAAATTTGGCTGCATCGTCAAGCGAACTTTATCACCAGCTTCTTCCCGGAAACGGCGAAGATCGATGAAGACTACGACTGGTTCTACCTGCCGCCGATCGACGAGCAATACGGGAAGCCGGTGCTGGTAGCTGGCGATATCTACGCGATGTTCAACGATCGTCCTGAGGTTCGTGCGGTGATGGAATTCTTTACAACGGGTGAATCGATCAAATCATGGGTACAATCCGGCGGCGTCATCGCTCCGATGAACGATGCTTCGCTTGACTGGTATACTTCCGAGGCCGATCGTCGTATGGCTCAACTTGTGCAAGAAGCGACAACGCTGCGTTTTGACGGCTCTGACCTGATGCCGGGTAAAGTAGGTGCCGGTACCTTCTGGAAAGGCATGACCGACTACGTGAGCGGTACGTCCACACTGGATGAAGCGTTGGCGCAAATTCAGGAAGGCTGGAACAACTAAGTCAATTCTGAACTGCGATCTAAACGATAACTGAAGCACCGCGGAGGGGCGCGCGAGCCGAAACGTGGGTTCCGGCACACACGCCCTTTCCTTTTTCATCCATTAAGCTGGTTCAAGATGTAACGCTCACAAACCATTTAGGAGGGGTCATGATGAGTTCAGAGGCCAAGCGAATCGTCAGCCTGAGGGCCGTGCTCTTCACCCTGATTGTCCTGGTTGCGAATGCTGCCGGACACGGCCTGATCTTCCGCTTCTTCCGCGACTCGACGCTGAATCCGCTGCTGACCGCGATCTTCGCTGTTTTATGGGGCGTGCTCGGCGTGTATTTGCTATTTTATACCTTTAACTGGGCGGTGGAGCAGTATCCGGAGCAAGTGCGGCGGAAGGTGTTGCCGTATATTTTCATCGGTCCGGCCGTAATTTTGCTGGGATGGCTGTTGGTGCTGCCCGCCGTACGGACGTTGTATTTGAGCTTCTTTAACGCTTCGTCGGAGAAATTCGTTGGGCTCGCCAACTATGCGGCGATCTTCACCGATAAGCTGATGGGGACGGCGCTGCGCAACAACCTGTTGTGGGTATTCCTCGGCACGCTTGCTTGCGTCACGCTTGGGCTGTTGATTGCCATCCTTGCCGACCGCAGCAGCTACGAGAAGATTGCCAAGTCGATTATTTTTATGCCGATGGCGATCTCGTTTGTGGCAGCGGGCGTCATCTGGAAGTTCGTTTATTATTATCAGCCCGGTGACCAGCAAATTGGTCTGCTTAACGCTATCGTCACTGCTTTCGGAGGAGAAGCACAAGCCTGGACCAGCATGCTGCAGCCGTGGAACAACCTGTTTCTTATTCTGATCCTGATCTGGATGCAAACCGGGTTCGCCATGGTGATTTTCTCTGCGGCGATCAAAGGCGTTCCGGAGGATATTTTGGAAGCGGCGCGAGTAGACGGGGCCGGTGAGATTAAAATCTTTTTCCAAATCATCATCCCGTATATCTCAGTGACGATCTTGACGGTGACGACAACCATCATCGTGTTTACGCTCAAAATTTTCGATGTAGTCATGGTCATGACTGGCGGACAATACGGGACTGAAGTGGTGGCCACGCAGTTCTATCGGCAATTCTTCATGTACCGTAACTTCGGGTACGGGTCCACGCTGGCGATCGTCTTGCTGATTGCTGTCACACCGGTCATCTTCTTTAATCTGCGGCAGATCCGCAAGCAGGGGGGATTCTAATGGCGGGCACGAAATTGCGTAAGCGCAAACGCGGTAAAACGATCGTTAATCTCGTTCTCGGCCTCATCTGCTTGGTGTGGCTCATCCCGACGCTGGGATTGCTGATCTCATCTTTCCGTCCGGCGGCAGACATCTTGCAAACCGGTTGGTGGAACGTATTCCCGCACAAGGCATGGACGAACGCGGAGACGATTCAGCTTTCCAAAGATATCGATTTGCGTGAACCGATTGAAGTGAACGGGGAAACCTACAGCGACGATGAACTGAAAGCCGGGGTTGTGAAAGACGGACAACGGATGATCTGGGAAAATCGCCGGGCCCGTACGATTAACGTCCAGGAGCAGGGCTGGGAGTTCAAACCGGCGTTGACGTTGGAGAACTATAAAAACGTGCTGTCCGGTAAGGAATACAAGCTGAAGCTCGCCGACGGCAGCGAATCGATTCAGAGAGGGACCGGATTGTCCCAGGCATTCTGGAACACGCTGACGATTGCCGTTCCGGCCACGGTGATTCCGGTGCTAATCGCTTCATTTGCAGCCTATGCGTTTGCTTGGCTGAGATTCCCTGGCCGCAAAACCCTGTTTGTGGTGATCATCGCGATGCTGGTCATTCCGCTGCAGGTTGCGCTGATCCCGGTGCTGAAGGATTATACTGCGCTGGGCTTAAACGGCAGCTATTTGGGGATCTGGCTGGCACATACCGCCTTTGGTTTACCGCTTGTCACGTACTTTATGTATAACTTTATCAGCCAGTTGCCCAAAGATTTGTTTGAGTCGGCCTTTATCGATGGGGCGAGTCATTTTACGATCTTCTCCCGGCTCATCCTGCCGTTGTCGGTGCCGGCGCTCGCTTCGATCGGGATCTTCCAGTTCCTGTGGGTCTGGAACGACTATCTGGTATCGCTGATCTTTATCGGCAACCAGCCGAGCGTACAGGTGATGTCGATGAAGATCGCCGATCTCGTAGGTTCAAGAGGCAACGATTGGCATTTGCTGACGTCCGCCGCATTTATTTCAATGCTGATGCCGCTCGCGATCTTCTTCCTCCTGCAGAAGTACTTTGTTAGAGGGCTGATGGGAGGCTCGGTGAAAGGATGAACGAGGAGCTTACGGAGAATCTGTCTCCCGATCCGGAGTGGAATCTGGTTGAGGAGGCTTACGACGAGAAAGACAATCAGCGCATGGAGAGCTTGTTTTCCTTAGGCAATGGATATTTTGGAATGCGCGGTTATTTTGAGGAGGGGTACCACGGTAAGAAAGGAGCCTCGGTGCGGGGCAACTATGTGAACGGATTTTATGATACCGCACCGATCCATTATCCGGAGGGGGCGTACGGGTATCCGACCGAAGGCCAGGCAATGCTGAATGTGACGGACGCCGGGATTATCCGGCTGACTGTGGAAGGCGAATCTTTTCATCTGAACCGGGGACAGGTGCAGGTTTACCGAAGAGTGTTGGATATGCAAAACGGTGTGTTGCACAGGCTGGTGGAATGGGAATCCCCAGCCGGACACCGCGTGCGGATTGAGATCCACCGCCTGGTGTCGTTAACTCATCGGCACCTGGCGGCGATCCACTATGAGGTGACGGCGCTGAACTTCGCCGGCACCGTCTCGATCTGCTCGGCGATGGACGGAGACATCGCCGAGGCGGAAGGGGCGGCGGACCGGGGCGGGGACCCCCGCCTGGGGGCGCGCCGCACGGAGCCCAGCCTCCTGTTCGAGGAGGCGGGGAGCGACGGGCGCGGCGGCGGCTGGCTGAAGCAGCGCACGCGGCGCAGCCGCTTCGCGCTGCTGACGGCGGTGAGCCATCAGCTGGAGCTGCCGCCGTCAGCCGCGTTCGGCCTGTCGGAGCAGCAAGACGGGCCGTGGTTTTCGGTGCAGTACGACGTGTCGCTGCGCCAAGGGGAGAAGGTGTCGCTGAGCAAGTTCATCAGCGTTCATACGTCCCGGGATACCCGGGAGGAAGAGCTGCGGATGCGAAGCGCGGAAGAGCTGCGCTTGGCCGTCAGCCGCGGCTTTGACGGACTGGCCAAGGAGCAGCGCGCTTACCTGGACACGTTCTGGCACCGCGCCGACGTGGAAATTGCCGGCGATCCCGCGCTCCAGCAGGGGCTGCGGTTTAACGCGTTTGGCCTGCTGCAGTCGGCCGGTCGCGACGGCAGAACCAGCATGGCCGCGAAGGGGCTCACCGGCGAAGGGTACGAAGGGCATTATTTCTGGGATACTGAAATGTACGTGTTGCCCTTCTTCACTTTCACGACGCCGGAGATCGGCCGGGCCTTGCTGGAGTTCCGTTACCGCACGCTGGAGCAAGCGCGGCAGCGGGCGCAGGTGATGTCGCAGCGGGGCGCGCTGTATCCGTGGCGAACAATCGGCGGCGAAGAGAACTCCGCCTATTTCCCGGCGGGCACCGCCCAGGCGCATATTAACGCCGATATCGCGTACGGCATCCGCCAATACGTCCAGGCGACGGGGGACGAGGATTTTCTCGTGCGCCAAGGCGCGGAAATCCTGTTCGAGACGTCGCGGTTCTGGGTGGATCTGGGCCATTATAACCCGGCCCGTGGCGGCGCCTTCTGCATCGACGGCGTGACCGGGCCGGATGAGTATACCGCGTTGGTGAACAACAACGCCTATACAAATCTCATGGCCCGCGAGCACCTGCGGTATGCCTGTGAGACGGCGAAGCTGCTGCGCGAGCGATACCCTATGGAATACGCCCGGCTGGCGCGGAAGATCGGTCTTACCGAGGAGGAACTCCGCGAGTGGCAGCGGGCGGCGGACAAGATGTACGTCCCGTATGATTCGGAATTGGGGATATACGCGCAGGATGATACATTTTTGTCCAAGCAGAAATGGGATTTCGCTGGCACGCCACCCGAAAAATATCCATTGCTGCTCCACTATCACCCGCTTGTGATTTACCGCCATCAGGTGCTGAAGCAGGCGGATCTGGTGATGGTGTTGTTTTTGCTGAGCGAGCAGTTTTCGACCGAGGAGAAAATCCGCAACTATCGGTATTACGAACCGCTGACCACGCATGATTCGTCGCTGTCGCCATGCATCCATAGCATCGTTGCCGCCGAGATTGGCGATCTGAAGGCGGCTTACGACTACTTCAGCCGGACGGTGCGGATGGATCTCGATGACGTGAACGGCAATGCCAAAGACGGCTTGCATACCGCAGCGATGGCGGGTTCATGGATGGCGGTGGTGAACGGGTTTGGCGGGATGCGGTTAGTTGGCGGCGAGTTAAGCTTTCATCCAGTGTTGCCACCGCCATGGAGCAGCTGCCGGTTTAAAGTGATGTATCGGGGGCAGCTGTTGGAAGTATTCTTCGACCGGGAACAGGTCGTGTACACGCTGCGCGAAGGAGAGGGGCTTGTGATTCGGCACGAAGGAGAACCGATGTCGATTCACTCCGGAGAAGCTGTTCGACGTACGTTGGCGGCGAATCATCCCTCCTCTGGCGGCCACCTGGTCAGTTAACGGAGCGTCAAATCTACCGATTGAATTCGGCATTTAGCTCAATAAAATCGCTGGCGTGTGGAAACGCCGTGAACATAAGCGACCCCTTTGCATAAAACAAAGGTGGCCGCTTTTATTTTGCATGGCAGAAGGGAGGAAAAAAGAACTTAAGGTGTTTTGTACCCTGACGCAGCGATAACTGCGGCGTTATGATAGGGAAGGATCAAGCTGGAAGGGTTGATCCAATGTTGGAGATCTTTAACTCATGATGAATAGGAGGTGGAGCACGATGTATCTCAACAATTTAGACATTGCGAAGCAGCATATTCGGGACCTTAGTCAGGAGTTGGATCGTTGCTTGCTGGCTGAGCAAATCCGGCGCAGGGAGCGGGAGAAGCCCAAAAATGAGCGGACCAAAGTCCCCATAGGTTTCAACTCGGTACTGGTTACCATCCTCACCAGGATGAGAAAGCGGCTGTAACCTCGAACCCTCCCTCCGACAAGTCCCCCATTTTAGAAAAGGCCGCCCCTCGTAAGGAACGGTCCTTCGCTTCGCAACGTTTTTATCTAATTATCCGTTGGTGTATGTCGTAAGTTCCCGGTTCTGACGTTACTAGTGTTCATCTGGATTTCCGCGTCCGAGAGGACTGATATAGCTCTGTGATGAGCCGCAGCGACTTGAGGCCTTCTTCGCCGTCAATCGCAAAGCGAGTTCCTGTTCGGACGCGGTCGTAAAAGTCGGCAATTAACAACCGATGGCTGGAGCCCCAGTAGGATTTACCGATGATTTGTCCTGAGTCATTCAGGTTCGTCGGCGGTTCGCACACCAGGCTCTCCCGACCGCCCTGGGTTAAATACAGGCAATCGTCCCGCTGCCGCAGCGTGCCGCCTTCAAACACCAGCTCCAGTTCAACCGGGGAATTGGTGAGATACGCGTTGGTGGCGTAAAACAACCCGCGAACACCGTTCGCAAACAGGAGTCGGGCATGCGCCGTATCCTCCACTTCGATCACATCCCCAAGGGCGTCGGCGGTGACGCTGCCCTGGATGGAGAGAACTTCACCGCCGAACCATTGGAGCAGGTCAAGCGTATGGATCGCCTGGTTGATCAACACACCGCCGCCTTCCGTCGACCAGCGGCCTCGCCATGGGCTGTCGGTGTAATAGGCTTCGTCCCGCTGCCAGGTGACGATGCCCTTCAGACAGATGAGCCGGCCCAGCGTGTTTGATTCCAGGAATTCGCGGATTTTTTGGGACGAGGCATTATAACGATTCTGAAAAACAACGCCCAGCTGCGCCTCGCTGCGCCGAGCTTCTGCCACCAGGTTCTCCGCCGCTTGCAAAGCGTGGGCGAGCGGTTTTTCCGTCAGCACATGTTTGCCGGCGCGGAGCAGCTGCGTCGCCATTTCCGCATGCAGGTGGTGAGGTGTACAGAGGTGGACGACTTGAATATCGTCACGTTCCAGCAAGGTCAGGTAATCACTTGCAGCTTCACAGGAAAATGTCGCTGCGGCCTGCTCTGCCTTGGCGGGATCGCGGTCGACAACCATTTTCAGCTTCACGCCGTCAAGTTGCTGTAACGCCTCGGCATGCAGCGGGAAAATCGCACCGCAGCCAATAATCGCCGCGCCGATCGGTTCTTGCATCGTCATGTATGGTCCCTTCCTGTCCTAGTATGTTGGGGTGACACGAAGTGCCTGCTGTTGAGCTTTCAGACACAGCTCTGCGGCTTTGAAGGCGTGCTCCTGGGTCATGGCATTTTCTGTGCGGTTCAGGCAATCCAGAATCAGCTCGCCAAAGAACGGATAGCCGACTTGCCCGCGGACGGCAAAATGCTGCTCCCCGTCCTGATTCACCAGGTAGACATGGTCGCCTTCCGCATCCCGGGCCAGGTCGACGTATTTGCGCAGCTCGATATATCCTTCGGTGCCCAAGATGAACGTCCGCCCGTCTCCCCAGGTGCTGAGGCCGTCCGGGGTAAACCAGTCCACGCGAAAATATTGCGTCGCCCCGTTATCCCCAACCAATGTCGCGTCGCCGAAATCCTCCAGCTCGGGGTATTCGGGATGGTGGTAGTTGGCTACCTTGCTGTGTAACACTTGGGCATCCTTGCACCCGGTGTAGAACAGAAACTGCTCGATTTGATGGCTGCCGATGTCGCAAAGGATTCCTCCATATTTTTCCTTCTGAAAAAACCACTCCGGCCGCGAACCCGCATTCAGCCGGTGCGGACCAAACCCGGTTACCTGCAGTACGCGCCCAATTGCTCCTTGCTGTACGAGCTGACCGGCATACACGGCGGATTCCACGTGGAGGCGTTCGCTGTAATAGACCATATGTTTGCGTCTGGTTTCGCGTACCTTCTGACGCGCCGCTTCCAGCTGGTCCAGGCGGGTGAACGGGGTCTTATCGGTAAAATAATCCTTCCCGGCGTCCATCACCCTGAGCCCGAGCGGACCACGTTCCGACGGCACCGCTGCTGCAGCGACGAGCCGCACTTCGGGATCGGAGAGGATCTGCTCTAGACTGTCTGCCCGGGCAGCTTGCGGGTACTGCTCCACGAACGCTTGGACTTTGGCCGGGTCGGGATCGTACACCCACTTTAAGGTCGCACCGGCTTCGATCAAGCCGCCGGTCATGCCGTAAATATGCCCGTGATCGAGGTGCACCGCAGCAAAGATGAATTCACCGGGTTTCACGACGGCATTGGGACGTCCCTTTGGCGCATAGTTCATTCCGTCTTTCGCTTGAAAAGAAGGTGTCTGTTGTTGTGCATTCATCGTTAGCCTTACATCCTTTCGTGGATAAACTCGGCAAACTGGCGGAGCATTTCCTTCGACTCGTAGTGACCGCTGAAATCCTCGATTCCGAGGTAGCCGTCGTAGCCAACGGATTTCAGGTCTTGGAGCAGACGGCGGTAATCGACCACGCCGCCCGCCAGAGGTGACCACTCACAGCGCCATGCTGCAGTGCCGTCTTCGCGTTTGCCGGTCTGTGACCAGGCGGCGTTCTTGACGTGAACATGGGCGAGATAGGGGCCTAGCAGCTCCAGTCCCATTTTGAATTGCTCATACCCTTCGTGCACCATGTTGCCTGGATCATACAGGACGCCGATCTGATCAGGATGGCAGTGGCTGACCAGACGATAGGCCAGACTGGCGCTCGGTGCGATCGTCAGATGATGCGTTTCCACAACCCCTTTGACACCGTATTGCTTAGCTAGGCGCTCGGCTTCCTTCAGGTAGCGCACGGTCTTCTCGTATAACTCGGGATAGGGGGTGGTGCCGTCATATCCGGCCGCGCCGACGCGGATCATTTTGGCGCCGAGCAGACGGGCGACAGAGAACACCCGCTCCGTCTCCTCCAGATCCAGCGAGTTTAAATAAGGTGTGATGCTGGCGACCTCCAGTCCTTCAGCTTCGGTGATCCGTTTGAAACGGAGCAGCTGCTCTTCGGAGGAAGACGGATCGATCGAGCACAAATTGTTGCGCCAGTACGAGGGTTTTTCGCCAGCGACTTCGGCGGGAACCTCCTTGAAACGCCACTCTACGCCGTGGAGCCCGGCTTCGCGCGCGGCCTGCACCAGCTCCTCCGGCGTCAAATCCGGGGTAGACACGGTAAATACGGACAATTTCATGGGTATCGCTCCTCCTTGAAATTCCTGATTGCTTGTTCGCTCCAGCGCCAGATTACAGCGCCCCGATACGTCCCATGGCGCTGACATGCAGCCTCAGAGCGTTCCGGAAACGTGCCGATGTAACTCCGCACCGCCTTAGTGCGTGCCCGACACGTCCAGCACCTTGCCGCTGCCGCCTTCCTTGCGGAACGAGGAGGTGCGGATCTTCTCCTGGAGCTTGGCGTAGAACAGATCCTCGTCCAGCGGCAGCTCCACCCAGTCGTCCGTCCAGGCCGACAGGTGCATGGCGTTGGAGAGCGTCAGGCCGAGGATGCCATCCTCACCAGGGGCAAGCAGCTTCTCACCGTACAGCAACGCGTTCGTGAAGTTCTGCAAAATCCCCTTATGCTGCGGGCCATCGCCGCCGCTGACCGGGATTTCGCATTTCCAGCATTCCGGCTGTCCGAAACCGCCGGTATATTCCGCGTTAAACTTCGGCTCAGGCACGCGCAACCGCCAGAACGTGAGCTTGCCATCCTCCACGACGATTTTGCCGTTGTCGCCGGTCAGCTCGAAGCGGTTCGTCCCCGGGGCTTCGCCGGTTGTGGTGACGAACAGGCCGGTGGCGCCGTTTTCGTATTCTACATAAGCGGTCACATCGTCCTCGACTTCGATATTGCGGTATTTGCCGAAGTGGCAAAACGCACGTACCCGCTTCGGCATCATCCCGGTCGTCCACTGCCAAAGATCAAGCTGGTGCGGGTCCTGATTCAGCAGCACGCCGCCGCCTTCTCCAGCCCAAGTGGCGCGCCAACCGCCGGAGTCGTAATAGCTTTGCGAGCGGTACCAGTTCGTGATGATCCAGTTCGTGCGGCGGATCGTCCCCAGCTCCCCGGACAATACAAGGTCCCGCAGCTTTGCGTACAGCGGATTCGTACGCTGATTGTACATAATGCCGAACTGCTTCCCAGACTTCGCCGCCGCTTCATTCATCTCGCGAACCGCTCTGGTATACACGCCGGCGGGCTTCTCCACCAGCACATGGTAACCGCTCTCAAAAGCTTGCACCGCCAGTGTCGGATGATCATAATGCGGCGTAGCGATCAGCACGGTATCCATCGCGCCCGAAGCCAACAGCGCTTCCGGGGTATCGAAGGTCTGTACCGTCTCCGGCAGATGCTCCTTCGCCCACTTCAAGCGGTCGGGGTTCGTGTCGCATACGGCGGTCAATTCCGCCCCCCGAATCTCGCCGCTGCTGAGGTTGAGTGCATGGGACGTTCCCATATTGCCGATGCCAATGATCGCGAAACGTACTTTGTCCATGTAATCCTCCCTTTTTACCTTCATTAAACTCCTGTTCTGTCAGCTTCTAGGTAGTCCTGTCGCTCTTAGCTTAGCTTGAATCGGAAGGGTTGAGAATGGCACGAATTAAGGCGGTTTTGCACAAAATTAAGGTGTATTCGATAAATAACGCTGATACAATAGGATAAGAATCTTTCGAATTGAAAAGGCTTACAGTGAGACGGAGGGGAGGAGGAAGAAGGCGATGAATGAAATAGACCAGTTGGCAGGGCGTTTGCCCGAGAGCTTAACCGTCACCGTGACGCATGCGCAGCTGAGAAGCGGCTTTCCTGGTTGGAACCGGACGGAGCTGGCCCCCAGCTTTAATCGGCTGTATTTTATCGCCGAGGGGGAAGGGTCAGTCATCATCAACGGGGAGACGTATTATCCCCGGCCAGGGCAGCTGATGATCATGCCGGCGGGAAGCAGTCAAACGACGTTTACGAACCCGGAAAATCCTTATACCCGATATTTCTGTCACTTCGATGCTCAGGTGGGGGAATGGCCGCTGTTTCATGCCAGCAGCAAGTTGTATATCAGCGATGCCGGCAATCCCGAGGAGGTCCAAGCGACCTTCGAGGAGCTCATTCACCAGTTTCAGTCCGGAGGGCCCTTTGCCGGGTTGCGAATGCAAGCTTGTCTGCTGAATCTGCTGGCCTGCTGCCTGGAGGAAGGCGGTTATCATGATTATTTGAAGGACTATATGCAGTTTACAGAACGAAACAAGCTGAACGACGTGTTGAGATACATCCAGGAGCATCTGCACGAGCCGATCGAAATCGAGACTTTGGCTGACCTGGTGCATTTGCATCCGAACTATTTTATTCCTTATTTCAAAAAAATCATGGGAGTTACCCCGATGCACTATGTGCAGCGCAAACGGATGGAGGAAGCCAAACGGCTGTTGACCTATACGGATGACAGCATCGCCGACATCGCTGACCGGCTGGGCATGCAGCTGGCGCACTTTTCCCGCCAGTTTAAGAGTCATGCCGGGATATCACCCACGGCTTATCGGGCTTGCACGCGGTAATTTGCTCCATTGAACGGCTTCGACAACCAGATCCCCTGCAAAGTTGGTGCACGGAAAGTCGGAAGGGGCCAGAGAACTCTTAGTATGATGGGAACCAGAGGAGGTGCAAACGATGGATACGCTTAAAAACATGAACGATGCGCTAGGCTACATCGAGCGGAATTTAACGGAGGAGATCGATTATGGAGAGGTTGTCCGGATCGCGGTTTGTTCGGAGTACCATTTTAAACGGATGTTCTCGTTCCTGGCCGGGATTCCGCTGACGGAATATATCCGCCGCCGTCGATTAACGCTGGCTGCTTTCGAGCTGCAGCAAGGGCCGGTGCGGGTCATTGACCTCGCGGTGAAGTATGGCTACGGTTCCGCGGATGCTTTTACCCGAGCGTTTCAAGCCATGCATGGCATCACGCCATCGGAGGCCAGAGATCCGGGAGCGCCGCTAAAAGCTTATCCTCGGATGTCCTTCCAACTCACCATACAAGGAGGAAACGAAATGAATTATCGGATCGTAGATAAGGATGCGTTTCGGATCGTTGGTCTGCATAAGCGGGTGCCGATCCAATTTCACGGGGTGAACCCGCATATCGCAGAAATGGCACAGCAGTTAACCCCGGAGAAAATCGCTGAGTTGAAAGGGTTGTCCAATATCGAACCAACCGGGATCGTCAACGCATCGATCAATTTCTCGGATGGACGCATGGAGGAGCAAGGGGAGCTGGATCATTACTTGGGTGTGGCGACAACGCAGCCTGGCCCGGACGGCTATGCTTCGCTGGAGGTGGCTGCTTCGACGTGGGCGGTATTCACTGCCGTCGGCCCGTTCCCGGAGACGCTGCAGAACGTTTGGGGACAGATTTATTCCGAGTGGTTCCCGTCTGCTCATTACGAGTTGGCCGAAGGACCGGAGCTTCTATGGAACGAGAGCCCGGACACGTCGCTGTCCAATTACCGAAGCGAAATCTGGATTCCCGTGGTACGCAAAGGCTGAAGCTTCGACCGGGCTGCGGTTGTCCTTCGGCTTAACCTATAGTACTATCTGCTAAGAGAGTGTTGAACAGATAGGCTATACAGGAAGGAAGAAGGAGAACCATGGATAACGAGAAAAGCAAAGTGGGAGTGTTGTTTGTATGCCTGGGGAACATTTGCCGTTCGCCCATGGCGGAAGCCGTCTTTCGGCATCTGGTGAACGAAGCCGGATACGGCGAACGATTTGTGATCGATTCGGCGGGAACCGGTAACTGGCATACAGGCAATCCTCCGCATCACGGCACGCGCCGCATTTTGGATCAGTACGGCATTTCCTATGAAGGGCTGAAAGCGCGGCAGGTGGCGCAGGACGATTTTGCCAAATTCGACTATATCATTGCGATGGATAACCAGAATGAACGCGATTTGAAGGCGCTGGCCCGTGAGGCCGATGCCCGGATCGTGAAGCTCTTGGATCTGGTGCCGGACTCGCAGTTGAAGGAGGTTCCCGATCCGTATTACACCGGGAACTTTGAGGAGGTTTATGGCCTAGTGCAGAAGGGCTGCCGTGCTTTGCTGGACTTGATTCGGCAGGAGCACGTGCTAGGCTAAGCCCAGATAGGCCTAGGCCTAGAACAGCATAAGCTTCAGAGCCGATCCTATAACACAATAACCCGTCCGGCAAAACGCCGCGACGGGTTTCTTCATTAAATATAGTTAGCTTTTGATCGCGCCCATCATAATCCCTTTGACGAAATATTTTTGCACGAACGGGTACACCATGATGATCGGCAGCGTCGCTACCATCGTAACCGCCATCCGGATGCTTTCACTGGAGACCGGGATGCGTTTGGCGTTTTGCGCCAGTTGCTGGGCATCGGTCATCATCGCGCCGGTCTGGAACTGGTTCAGGATCTTGACCAGAACGGCCTGCAGCGTCTTGAGCTCCGGTTTATACGTATAGATGTAGGAATCGTACCAAGCGTTCCAGTGGCCGATAGCCAGGAACAAGCCGATGGTCGCCAGTACCGGGACGCACAGCGGGAGCACGATGCGAACGAACACCTGCAAATCGTTGGCGCCGTCGATTTTGGCGGATTCCTCGATTTCACCGGGCAGCTGCTCGATGAAGGTGCGTACGAGGATCATCAGGAACACCCCGATCAGCCCCGGGAAAATAAACACCCAAAACGAATCAATTAACCCCAACGCCTTGATCACCATATACGTTGGAATCAAGCCGCCCCCAAAGTACATCGTAAACACAAAGAAGAACGAAAAATACTTCCAGCCAAGCAAATACCGTTTACTTAAAGAGTAAGCCAGCATGGAGATGCAAATGATCGACATCGCGGTCCCGATTACCGTTCGCAGCGCCGTCACCTGCAGCGCACTCCAGATTTCAGGGTTGCGGAAGATCGTAATATAGCTGGCGGTCGTAAACTCCCGCGGCCAGAAATACAGGTTGCCGCGCAGCGAGTCCGTTGCGTCATTCAGCGAGATGATGAGAATGTTCCAGAACGGATAGAACGTGACGAGAAAAATGCACGTCAGGAACAGGTACAAGGCCGCGTCAAACAGATGCTCGGTCAGCGTTTTTTGGTTTTTCATGCAGTTCCCTCCATGACAGGTTCAGAATAAGGACTGGCCGTTGATTTTTTTCGCGATTTGGTTGACGATCACCACGATAATAAAAGCGACCACCGAGCTGAACATGCCGACAGCGGAAGCGTAAGAGAACATCCCGTTCTGGATCCCATAGCGGAATGAGTAGGTGGAGAGCACGTCAGAGTAATCCTTCGTCAGATCGTTCCCGAGCAGGAAGTGCTGGTCGAACCCTGCGTTCAGAATGCCGCCCATAGCCAGAATCAGCAGGATGACAATCGTCGGCTTCAGATGCGGGAACGTGATATAGCGGATTTGCTTAAACCGGTTGGCCCCATCCACCTTGGCCGCTTCGTACAATTCCGGGTTGATCGAAGAGATCGCTGCTAAATACATGATCGAGCTGTAGCCCATATCCTTCCACGTATTGCCCAAGGCTACAATCCACCAGAAATACTTCCCGTTCTGCAGGAACAGGATGCTCTCATTGGTGAGATGGAAGAACTTCAGCAACGCGTTCACGGCACCATCCGAAGACAGCAGCGTTACGATAATGTTGGCCGCGATAACCCAGGAGATGAAATACGGCAAATAGGATGACGTTTGCACGATTTTTTTGAATTGGACGTTCTTGATTTCGTTAATCGCCAGCGCGATCAGGATTGGCATCGGGAATGAGAACAGGAGTGTGATTAACGTCGAAGCCAAGGTGTTGCGCATGATGATCAGGAAATCGCCATTATTGAAAAAATAACGAAACCACTGCAGGCCTACGAATTCACTGTGGAACAGACTGTACCAGAAACGGCCGAGCGTGGGCTGGTAGTTCACGAACGACATATACAACCCGGCCATTGGCGCATAAGCGAACAGGATCGCCCAGATCAGCGCCGGCAGCATGAGGAGAAACAGATATTTTTGTTGTTTGAAGACGGGCCAAACTTTCCGGCGCGGGAGGTTTAGGTCCGTGCCTTCACGAAGCTTCAAGTCGGTTTGCATAGCGGCACCTCGCATTGGTTTTCTAGTTCAAGTTCAAGTCAGGACGTCCAGCCTATGGCTTAAAAAAATTATAAGACTCCCGAAAAATCCATGTCGATAAAGCAAAACATCGAATCATGCTTGAAAATAACTTTCATGCGTAAGGAGGATTCAGCTCCCGGAGATGTAAGCGCTATAATTGAAGTGGACGCACGAAGTTACAAGTTGAAAGAACCGTCCTCCCAGGACGGTTATCAGGCATAGAAAGACAAACGAAGGGGGCTTGCGGACATGTACAGCATTTTTCTGGTGGACGACGAGGAATTGGAATTGGAAATGATGCGGGACATCATCCGTTGGGAAGAGATGGGGATTTACGTCGCTGGCGTCGGCATCAATGGGAAGGACGCTCAGGAGAAAATCCAAGCCATTCAGCCCGACATCGTGCTGACAGACGTTCAGATGCCCTTCATGGACGGCCTGAAGTTGGCCAAGTGGGTCAGGGAGCAGTATGACTGGATGCAGATCGTGTTTCTGACCGGTCATGACGAGTTTAGTTACGTGAAATCAGCCTTGCACGTCGGAGCAGTAGGTTATTTGCTGAAGCCGCTGGATCTGGAGGAAATTTCCGGTGTGATTGCGCAGGTGAAGCAAAAGTGCGAAGAGGTGCGTTTAAAATATAAATCGGTCCAGATGACCAAAGCCAAGTTGTTGAAGGAGCTGCTTCACGAAAAATCTCTAGTTCGGCAAGAGCAACTCACCGTCGAGCTAGGAAAGTTGGAACGGGGGAGGGGAGCATCCGCTGCTTCCTACACATTGGCGCTCTGCAGTGTGGACCGCTGCGCAAGCGGAAGTATCAACCGCGGGGAGACCGACGTCAGAGGGGAGGCGGGGTCGTTGGAAACGGCGATCTCCCGTCTGCCGGAAGTGTTGGAGGATTATTTTCACGCGATTCGTAAAGACGCGATGGTGGCTACGCTGCAGGAAGGGGAGCTGGCGATCTTTATCGCAGCTGAACCTGAGAGAGGAAGCCAACCCGCTATGACACGAGAGCAGTGGGGGACACTGCAACAGACGGTCCGAGGATTGCTGAGGCTGTCAGTCACGCTCGCCATCAGCAACGAAGCAGCCGAACTTGCCGGTATCGCTCAGCTGTATGAACGGGTGTGCAGCTTAAGGGACGAACGCTTCTTCCTTGGGCCGGGGCAGATTTTATTTGTCGGTGACGTCAAACCGGGATACCGTTATGGAGAGCTGCCGCCCTTCTCAGAGCAGGCGTGGATGGAGGTGCTGCAGCAACAGCGCAGTGAAGAGGCAGAAGCGATCTTGCGTGATTATCTCATGAACGTTCGCCAGCTGCGGATCGATAAATCGCTTGTGTACGAGTGGGCGATCGATTTGTTGGACCGCTTGGAGGAACAGATTCACACTCCGAGCCTAAATTGCCAAGCCGAGCCGGTCAAACGTGCCGCCTTGTATCAATCGGTGTACGACTGCCAGACGTTGCAGGAGATTGAAGCGGCGATTTGGCGGGCGGCAGCCCATTACTTGGAGCTGCTGATGGAGCGGTCCACGGACAAGAACGCCAAGCTGGTACATCAGGTCTGCCAGATCATCGACAATACGTATCATGAGCCGATCACAATTCAAAGCTTGTCCAGCCAAGTGTATTTGTCACCGAACTATCTGCGCTCGATCTTTCGGGACAAAACCGGGATGACGATTCATGACTATCTGACTCGCATCCGCCTGGAGAAAGCCAAGGAGATGCTGGCAGATCCATCGCTGAAGGTACAGGATATCGCCCAGAAAATCGGTTACGAGAGCACGTCCTATTTCATTTCCTTATTCGTGAAAAACCAAGGAGTCACGCCAAATGAATATCGAAAAAATCTCTAAAAGGACGAAAGGCATGAACCCGATCACTCGGCGATTGTTCCTGTTCAGGCCCCATTGGTTCGCCAACCTTCGGCTGCGCAATAAGCTGTTTATTATTTTCCTTCTCGTGTCCTTTATCCCGTGCTCCGTGCTGATTTATTATTCCTACACTTCTACGCGGGACACGATTACGGAGCAGACGTACGCTTCGTTAAGCGGGACGTTAAATCAGATCAATACGAACTTGGAGAACCGGCTGGGGTATTACGAGCAGCTGACCAATATTTTGTATATGGATGCGCAGCTGCGGAATTACCTGTCCAATGATTATGAGCAGGCCTTTTATTATATTGATGCCTTCCGCTATATCAATCGGACGATGTCCTCCATGATGATTTCCAATTCTAATCTTCAGGGCATCACCATTTACATCGATAACAAGACGCTCTATTCCGATAAGCAGTACATCCGCTACACCGAGGAGCTCCCGGAAAGGGTGAAGCAGCAGGCGCTGGACGCGGCCGGAAGTCCGGTCTACACCCATATCGAAGATCCGCAGACCGGGTCGTCCTATGTCACACTGGCCCGTTCGCTGAGCTACTTCAGCTTATCGCAACCGTATGGCATTCTAACGATCAATATCGACGACAAGGAAATCTACTCCCTGATCGAAAAAGAGAACGTCAACAAGAGCGTCTACATCATCGACGAGAACGGCCGCGTGATCAGTTCCGGTGATGCGGCGATGAAGGGCAATCAGCTGTTCGACCTCTATCCGATTCAAGGGGATATAACGTTGTCCAGCGGGAAGTTCGATAAGCGGATTGACGGACAGGAATTGTTTTTTACCTACAAAAAGTTACGTAACGGATGGACGACGGTCATCACCGTTCCCTATGACGAGCTGCTCGCCAATACGAATAAGGCGACCAAACGAATTGTCTGGGTATCGGTCACTGTGATTGCGGTTGCCGCCCTGCTTATTTTTGTGACAGCCAAGGTGATTACGAAACGGATCGAGGGGCTGCTGCAGCAAATCCGCAAGGTAGAGCGGGGGAACTTTCAGGTGCAACGCATGCCGATGGGCAACGATGAAATCGGGCAGCTGTCGTACGCGTTCCAGAAGATGGCGGCGCGTATTCAGGAACTGATTAATGAGGTATACGTGAAGGAAATCGCCGTCAAAGATTCGGAGCTAACGACGCTGCAGGCGCAGATTAATCCGCATTTTTTATACAATACGTTGTCCTCGATCTCTTCGCTGGCATTGAAGGAAGGCAGCATGCAGGTGTACCAGATGGTTAACCATTTATCGAAATATTATCGAATCTCGTTGAACAAGGGCAAACGGGTGGTGTTGCTGGAACAAGAAATCCAGTTGGTCAAAAACTACGTTTCCATCCAGGCGATTCGGTTCCGCGGGATGCTGCATATGCACTACGATTTGGACGAGTCGTTGTTTAACCGCACGGTGATCAAGTTGATTTTGCAGCCATTTATCGAGAACTGCATCAATCACGCGATTTGGAGTGAGTCCGGCATCAACATTATCGTCAAGCTCAAGGCGGAAGGAGAAGATCTTCTGCTGCAGGTCATCGACGACGGACAAGGCATGACCCGCCAGCGGCTGGAGGAGGCGTTTAACAAAGCGAGCAATCAATCCGGCTATGGGATCAAAAATGTAGATGACCGGATCAAACTGGCTTATGGGGAGCGATACGGGGTGGAAATTTTCAGCCGGCTTGGCATCGGGACGAATGTGACGATTCGCCTGCCGTTAAATCCGAATGCGTCCGAGCTGGAAACGCGGCTGAATATAGGCTGATATAGGGGTTCTAACGGAGGGAAGTCGATGAAAGTCGTTTTCCATTATGAATAGTAACTTTACGTTATAGATATCCCGGGGGGCGCTTTTTACAATTGAGGTGAGCTTGAGGTCCAAGCGCAAAAGTTCAAGAGAGGGGTTTACGCGAATGAAGAAAAAGCTGCTATTCATGGTATCCTCTATGTTGGTCCTGGCCTTGCTCGCAGGCTGCGGGTCCGGGAACACCCCGTCGGCGGGAGGCAATTCTCCTGCGGCGAGCGGAACAACCGGAGAGGCACCGGCGGATGACAAGTCGCCGATCACGCTGACGTTGTTTGACCAGAACACCGGGGATCCATTTACAAACCCTGTAGCGAAAGCGATTACAGAAAAAACGGGCGTGACGGTAGAAATCCAGCAGCCCACCGGGAATCCAGCGGAGAAGCTGAACCTGATGCTGGCAAGTAACGATTTGCCGGACATCGTGCTGATGAGCCGCGGAAGCGACATCATGAACAAGTATATCTCCTCGGGAGCCGTGATCCCGCTGGACGATCTGATCGAGCAATACGGCCCGAACATCAAGAAGATGTATGGGGATACGCTGAAGAAGACGCGCAGTGCGGACGGGAAGAACTACTATCTGGCTAACTGGTACGGTCTGGAGCAGTATCCGGTATTCGGCTTCCTGATGCGGATGGATTTGATGAAGGAGCTGGGTGTTGGGGATAAGGTGAACAACGGCGAGCCGTTTACCGCCGAAGAGTTCGAGAACCTGCTAAAGGCGTTTAAGGAGAAGTACCCAACAATCGATGGCAAGGAAACCATTCCGATGACGTTAAATGGCGACAACATGAGCGGGGTCACCGGTACGTTTAAAGGAATGTATGGCATTATGCCGTATTACGAGAAAGACGGCAAGCTGCTGAAGGATATCCGCGATCCGCGGTATTTGGAAATGATGAAATATATGAACTCATTGTATCGCCAACGTCTACTCGACAAAGAGTGGGTAACGATGAAGACGAAGCAGTATGAACAGAAGCTGGCAGCTGGGAACGTTTTTGCTACCGCGGATGCAGGTTGGAACGTAGGCGGAGCCAACGGTCTGTTGAAGGCAGATGCTCCGGACCCCGCGAAGGCGGAGGAAAGACAGTTCTATCAATATAAAGTGCTGGCACCGGGCATCGGACCAGACCAAACGACGTACGGGCCAAAGAGCTCGCTTGGTTGGGACGGCATCTCCATCACCAAGACGAACAAGGACCCGGTTCGCACGATCAAGTTCCTGGATTTCCTCGCCAGCGAGGAAGGGCAGTATTTGATGATGTGGGGCGTGGAAGGCGAGCATTGGGATATGAAGGACGGCAAGCACGTGCCGCGTCAAGAAGTACTGGACGCCTTCAAGAAGGATTGGGCAGAAGCCTCCCGCACGACCGGGATCCGCAAATGGACTTGGACGATCAAGAACGGACCGGGCTCTGACGGCACGCCATATGACTTGATTGGCCGTGGGATGAGCGATCCGACGACGGATCTGGCGATCAAGAACTTGGCGGATACGTCGTTTGATACGGCGCCTTACGATAGCCTTGGCCCGGACGGTGGCACACCGGAAGCCATTATGGAGACGAAGGTGAACGAGACGATTAACGAGTACTTCCTGAAGATGGCCTTGGCTCCTAGCGAGCAAGACGTGGTGACGTTGTACGACACCATGATGAAGCAAGTGGAGGCTGCTGGCCTATCGAAACTGGAAGATGTGTATAACAAGAAGTATCAAGAACGTATGGAACTGTGGAAATAAGACGATGTGACTGAAGCGGCGGGGGAATGGGTTCCTCCGCTGCTTTGTTTTTGAACGAAGCTGCTAATCAAAAAAGGCATATCCCGCTATCAATCGGAACATCGTTGCATGGAACCTCATAAGGTTCGACCTTATAATGGGGGCGAATAAGCGGAGAAAGGGTGGGGTTGAATGACGATTAACGGAACGATCACGGAAAAAGTCCGCTTCTGGGTGGAATCAGATACGCTTAAATTTTTGGATAACGGGCTTGGTCGCTTAAGCTTTGATTTGGCTGGCGGCACCTTTGCCTGGACCTGCCGCGAAGCGCTGGTGTGGCACGAGATTCGCAGCGCGTTTCGGTGGCAGGGGAGGGAATACCATACCGGCCTGTATGAGCGCCATGAAGTGATCGGGGAGCCGAAGGAGCTTAGCGATGCGTTTGGATGCGGCCTGCAGGTGGGGATTCGTCACGAAAAACCGGGGTTGCCGATCGTGGAGCAGTATTTTTCCCTTTATGAGCAGCAACCTTTCTTCTTGATCCGGGTTGTTGTGGCAGCTGAAGGCGGACTAAAGTTAAACCGGATTGTGGTGCTGCAGTCCGCCAAGCTGAGTATCGAAAACGCTCCCTCGCGTCACGAGGCGTCTGGGGAGGATCAACTGCATGCTCTTCGCATCCCTTACGACAACGATAAATGGGTGCGTTACATTGCACAGCCGTTGCCTTGGGAGACAGAAAGCTATGAAGCGGCCGCGTTGTTTTATCCGGGCAGCCGGCGGGGCTTTGTGACGGGCTCGGTGTCCCACGACGTTTGGAAGACGGGCATCCGCATCCGAAGTGAACGAGCTGGCAGGCTGGATGAGTTCGAGCTGTATGCCGGGGCAGCCGGCGTGATGACACGGGATACGCAGCCGCACGGGTATGTGCACGGGCCGCGGGTCGAATCCCCGCTGGTGTTCGCGGGATATTATGACGATTACCGCGAGGGGCTGGAGGCATATGGCCAAGCCAACGCGGCGGTTGAGCCACCGCTGAAGTGGGAAGGCGGCGTACCGTTTGGCTGGAACAGCTGGTCGGCGGCAATGAGCACGTTGGATTACGAGCTGTATACGTCAACCAGTGATTTTCTGAGAGGTGAAGTGCAGCCGCTGGGATTTGAGAGCGGAGAGACACTCTACATCAACTTCGATGCCTTCTGGGATCGGCTGACGGCAGAAGAGATGGCGGATGCACTGCGCCGGGTGCGGGAGAATGGACATAAGCCGGGAACGTATTGGACGCCGTTTGCCTTCTGGGGCAGTCCTGAGCAATTCAGCCGGGAAGTGGAGGGCACGGGCGGCAAGTATACGTACGGTGAGATCTTGCTTCGCGATGCGGAAGGGGAAATCGTGGCCGATATCGCCGGCGGTCTGGCGATTGATCCCACACATCCGGGGGCGTTGCAGCGGATCGATTGGTTTACGGAGAAGATCATTCGCGAAGGCTTCGAATACGTGAAGCTCGACTTCATGGCGCACGGGGCGCTGGAAGGGAAGCATTATGACCCTGCGATCACGACCGGCATCGCGGCTTACCGCCACGGCTTATCCTATTTGGCATCAAAGCTGTCGCCGGAGGCGGTTGGACGGCCATTTTTTATCAATCTGTCGATTGCGCCGCTGTTTCCGTACGCTTTTGCCCATAGCCGCCGCATTTCCTGCGATGTGTTTGGACAGATCGGAGATACGGAATATTTGCTCAACTCGTTGACTTACGGCTGGTGGATGAATGGCTGCTTGTACCGATTTAACGATCCAGACCACACGGTACTCTACAAAAGCTTCAATCAGGACGAGACTGGCTGGCATGAAGGGCGGAGCCGCCTGACGGCATCGGTCATTGCCGGAACACTGCTATTGCTTGGCGATGACTTCCGCAAGGAAGGCGCCGCAGAACGTGCCAAGGCTTGGCTGGGCAATCGCGCGGTGATGGACATCGCCCGATTGGGGCAAACTTTCCGGCCGTTGGAAGGGGGCTTTGGTGATCGGGCAGCTGATGTGTTTGTGTTGGAGGTTCCTGCTTCAAATCCTGAGGGCGGAGATGCGTGGTATATGGCCGTGTTTAACTTTGATGGGACGAAGGGGGCTCGGAAGACGGTATCTCTATCGCGTGCGGGTCTGAATCCGAAGGTGCTGTACCGGGTTGATGATTTGTGGGAAGGTACGGAACAGGAAACTGCGGGCGAGCTGGTTGTCGACCTGAAGCCGGCGGAAGCCAAACTATTTAAACTCACTCAGCGGACGGTGATCTGAATATGGCAATTTGGGTGGATGAACAACATCAGATTTTTGCATTGCAAACGAACGGCAGCTCTTATGTATTTGGCTTGAATGAGAAAGGCAGACTGCAGCATCTATATTGGGGAGCGCCGATCGATCCGATCGAGGCGTTGCCGCTGTTGAGAACGCGGGGGCATAGCTCCTTCGACGCGGAGATTGAACGGGAAACGGAGGAGTACAGCTTCTGGGGCGGTGTAGGATATGTTGAACCGTCGCTAAAAGTGACTTGGCCGGATGGGGTGCGGGATTTTTGCCCGAAGTATGCGGGGTACCGGGTCGATCAGCCAAACGGGAAAGATACGCTGACGCTTACCTTTCAAGATGAGGTGTATCCGTTTGAGGTTCGCTTGAGCTATGTGGTGATTCCTGAACATGATGTGCTGGAGCGGTCCGCCAGCTTTGTGAATTTGGGCGGTGAACCGGTGCTGTTGGAGACGATGCAATCGGCTGCTTGGACGATGCCGGTGTTGCGGGACTATCGGTTGACGCATGTCACAGGGAAGTGGGCGGGCGAGTTCCAACTGCGACGTACCTTCTTATCCGAAGGCAAAAAAGTCCTGGAATCGCGCCGCGGCTTCACCGACGGCCATGCGAATCCGTGGTTTGCCGTTGATGACGGGACGGCGGCGGAGGATCGCGGCGATGTATGGTTCGGGGCGCTGGCATGGAGCGGCAACTGGAAAATCGTCGCCGAACAAACTGCATTTCGTCACGTTCGCGTAATCGGAGGCATCCACGATTTCGACAGTGCGTGGTTACTTGGCCCCGGCGAGACGTTTACCGCACCGATGTTTGTCGGCGGGTATAGCGCCGCCGGGTTCGGCGAGATGAGCCGCAAGCTGCATCGCTATCAACACGATTACGTGCTGCCGAGCCGAGAGCCGCGCAAGGTGCTATACAATTCGTGGGAAGCGACGTACTTCGATGTGAACGTGCAGGACCAAATGGCTTTAGCGGAGCGCGCGGCCAAGCTTGGTGTGGAGCTGTTCGTCGTTGACGACGGCTGGTTTGGGGCGCGCAACCATGATCGCGCCGGGCTGGGCGACTGGGTCGTCAACCGGGAGAAGTTCCCGAACGGGCTGAGCGAGCTGATCGATCGGGTACATGAGCTGGGCATGGACTTCGGGATCTGGGTGGAGCCGGAAGCGGTGAACCCGGACAGCGACCTGTACCGGAGTCATCCGGATTGGGTGTACCATTTTCCGACTCGGGGAAGGACGGAGCTGCGCAACCAGCTGCTCTTAAACATCTCCAAGCCGGAGGTCAAAAACTACATCCTGGAGTTCATGACTGATCTGCTTAGCCAACACCAAATCAAGTTCATTAAATGGGACATGAACCGGACGGTGACGGAGCCAGGGATGAAGGATCATCCGCTGAATCGCCAGAAGGAGATTTGGATTCGGCACGTGCAAAGCCTATATGAGATCTGGGCCGAGCTGCGCCGGCGGTTCCCGCACGTGGAGTTTGAGACTTGTGCGGGCGGGGGCTCGCGGATTGATCTTGGCATTTTCCAATATGCGGATCAGTCTTGGCCCAGCGATAATACAGATGCCTTCGACCGGCTGAGCATCCAGGAGGGTTTCTCCTATGTGTATGCGCCGAAGATGATGACCTGCTGGGTGACGGAGTCCCCTACCGGGATGAACCGCCGCGTGCTGTCGTTGCCGTACCGGTTCCACAGCGCGATGATGGGAACGCTGGGCATCGGCGCGAACCTCAACCATTGGAGCGAAGCGGAGCTGCAGGAGGCCGCCGGATTTGTCCAGCTTTACAAAACGATCCGCCCACTGGTGCAGTTCGGCGACCAGTACCGGCTGAATGCGCTGAGCCACCTGGGGGTGACGGCGGTTCAGTACGTGGACGCCGCTCGCGGGGATAGCGTGCTGCTGGCGTTCCTGCATTCGCAACGGCTGGGCGACCGCCTGCCTCGCTTACGTCTGCAAGGCCTCGCGCCGGACAAAACCTACGCCATCGAAGGGGTGTCCGGCGCCTGGAGTGGCCGCAGCCTGATGCAAATCGGCATCGAGTTGTCCCTGCGCGGCGACTTCGACAGCGTACTGTACCGGATTCGCGAAGCGTAACGTTGGCGTTCGCCCCCACAGTTTTTGTCTAACGGTAAAAAAGGCTGTCGATTCGGTTAGATATAAAAAAATCAGCCCCAAGCGGTTTTGTGCCGCTTGGGGCTGATTTGCTTTCAGATCGTGTCCAAGGAATTACCGGATCACGATTCTGTGAACCACGCTGTTTTCCGCGCCGGCGTTATCAGTCACCGTTAAGGTGACGGTGTACGATCCAGCAGCGGAGAAGCGGTGTTTGACTTTGGGGCCGAACTCAGTACCGCCGTCGCTAAACGACCAGCTGTAGCGGACGATGCGACCGTCGGCATCGGAGGAGGCGGATCCGTCAAATTCAACTTGCTTATTCTTGGCTGAACGTTCCACGGCATGAATGACAGCAACCGGCAGGACGTTTGGCGTATTCCCGGGATCCTCCCCAGGGTCTTCACCAGGATCCTCACCTGGATCTTCTCCCGGATCTTCACCCGGAGCGCTGACAAACAAGCGGCCCGGTGCTTGGAAGTCGCCGCTGTTTCCAGCCGCATCTTGGACAGTGACAACGATCACGCCGCCTTCCAAGACAAGCGAGGCAGGTATCGTGTACGTTCCTTCATAATGCCCTGGTTCCGTTTCCGTTAATGGAATTCCATTGTTCGAAGCGCTCGATACCGATAACGGCAATTCGATGTGGAACGAAGCCGTCAGCCCTGGAACGCTGTCAAAGGAGACCGTCAGCGCTTCACCTGCTGTTAAATGAACATCCTCTGCCGGTGTCAGATTCATGATCTCCGGCAGCTCGGTATCCACGTAGACCGTCCGAGTGACCGTCGTTTCGTTTCCGGCATGGTCCGTCGCGGTCACGGTGATCAGATTCTCACCGGCGTTAATCAACATACGATATGCGAACGCGCCGCTGCCTTCCAACGGAACCTCTTGCCCGTTGACGGTCAACTTGTTGATGAACTCATCGAACATAGAACCCGTCACATTCAATACTTCTGAATTGGTTCGGAAGCCGTCCACGGGTGAAACGACTTCAAGTTCCGGAGCAACCGTATCCAGTGTAATTGTGGCAGGCAGTGAGCGATCGGTTGCCTTCCCGTTCACGAGGACTTCGGCAGTCAATTCGTTGGCTCCGTCATGAAGCTCGATCGGCAGACTGAATTGCCCGTTTTCAACCGTCGTTGTTCCTGCCAGCTCGGTGCCGTTGTATACCTTCACCTCAGCGCCGTTCGCCATAGAGGTTCCGGTTACGGTAAAGGCGGCTTGATTCGTATAAGATCCATCCTCTGGAGACGTAATCACTGGTGCATGCACCGGATAACGGACGACGGCGCGAATCATAAAGTTGCCTTGTGATTGATCAACCAAGCTCCACACTCCGTTGATGCGATTCCAGCTGCGACCGGCGTTCGGGCTGGATTCGTCCGCTCCAATCCCCGGAGCACTGGTTCCGGCTAAGGTTTGAATGTAGACGATGTAGAAGTCGCCTTCAACTGTAACCGGTTCTGGCAGCTCCAGCACGGTCCATTCATCATTACGCAAAGCAGTGCCGTCAAAAGGACCGGCGATTTGCTGGCCTGGTGCTCCGTCCGGGCCGGAGGCATCGTAAACGGCGTATTGGATTTCGGTTCCGCCCGGAACCGGCCATTCCGTATTCATGAAACGGATCAATGCACCGGTGACTTGCACCGCGCCGGCCTCCGGCGTCATGCGTACCGCCCAGGCGTTGTCTGCTTTGTTGAAGACCCACGCATTTTCCAGCGTGCCGTCATCGTAGGCGATTTCGCCAGGCAAGCCCACAAACGGCTTGAGTGCCAGCGAGCCGTCAGCAGTTCCGTTCGGCGGTACTGTCACCGTTAACGTATCGCCGTAATAATCGGCTGCAATTACCGACAACGTATAGGTCCCTTCCAGAAGTTCTAAGGAGAAGCTGCCATCAGCCCCGGTGATTTGTGGTGCAACCATCGCATCTTCAAGTACGGATACTGTTGCACCTTCGATTGGCTCACCTGTACGTTCATCCGTGATCGTGCCAGTGAGCGTGCCCTTTGGAATCGGCTCCAGGGTGAAGTTCACCTTGGCGTTCACCTGATCGGCGATGGTCACATTTGCCGTTTCCGGATAATAGCCGTAGGCTTCCGCTTTCAGCGTGTAATCCCCAGCCATATGATTGAAGCTGTAGCGTCCGGTGGCTGGATCGGTTTTGACAGAACGCCCGGTTTCCACCACCGTCACCGTTGCGCTGGCCGGCAGGCTGCTGATGCCGATGTCACCGATTGGCTTCGCTTCCTTCACTTGTCGCTCAAATTCAGCCTTGCTGGTACGCGTCAGTTTGTAGGCCGGTCCGGATTTTACAACCTTGTCCTTTTTCGTTCCGGTGTCACTAAGCACGTTGCTCGTCACCTGATCTTCGGGTGTATTCACGCTCAGCACCTGAACATTGTCAATGTACCAGCCGGCCCTCACAACGCTGCCGTCTGTTGCTAATCGGAAGCGAACCTGTACCTGTTCTCCGACGTAATCCTCGAGATCGTAATAAGCAGGGCTCCAAACCTTGCCCTCGGTGTTATGCGAAAATCTCCCCAGCTCGTTCCATGTCGCTCCGCCGTCGGAGCTGATTTCCACATAACCGTAATCAAAGTTGCTCTCAATTTCAAACCAATGATCAAACACAAGGGTTGCATTATCGACGGTGCTCAAATCGATCGTTGGGGAGACAAGCGAAGCATTTGCTCCATTCTCATAATTGTTGTCGAGATCAGTTCCCCATACGTTTGGCTCGGATACAGCGCTGATCGGACCGGGTTCCATCGGAGTGCCGCGTTCCCATTTATCCCCTGCGCCGCTGTGCGTCCAGCCGTTATCGCTGTCAACGTCAAAGTTGTCGCTGAAAATGATAAGCGGACGAACAACGTTGATCTCCAATTCTTCCGACTTGGCGCTTTCGTTACCGCTATAGTCCGTTGCGGTAACCGCATAATAATAAGTAATGTCCGATTCGGTTGTGGTGTCGGTATATTCCGTCAAAGATGTTGTAATGAGTTCTTCATAACCGGATCCTGAAGTTGTGGAACGGTATACGGTGTACTCTTTTACGTCCTCGTCAACGGAAGGAGACCAGGTCAGTTCAACGCTGCCTACGAGGGTGGCGGAGCCGCTCAGATCCGTAGGAGCCGCAGGAGCGGAGTCATCAGGCAATTGCAGGGAGAGATCATCCAGATACCATCCTGCTTTCTGCACGACACCATCGCTCGTTAAGCCAAATTGCAAGTACACTTGCTGACCGGCGTAGTCACGCAGATCCAGATATTGCGTGGTCCAGCCGTTGCTCGTTCCGGTATACTCTGCCACGGGTACAAAGGCATAATCGGTATCCAAGGTTGCCATGTACAACGTGCCGACATCAAATCCCTCTTCAAGATCGTACCAATGTTTGAAAGAGAGGATGGCTCCTTCCGGGCTGTCGGTTAAATCAATCGGAGGCGCCAGCAGATAGGAATTGGCAAGGGGTTCATAACTGTCGGTTAGATTGGTAGCGTACACCTTCTCGCCGGAATAAGCACTGCCCGGTCCGCTGACCGGCGTTCCCCAAGCCCAGGTATTCCCGGCTCCGCCGGAAACAAACCCAGTGATATCCGTTTCGAAATCCTGCAAATAACCGGGCACAACACCGGCGGATACGCTCACGGAGTAAGGGTCGCTTTCAAATCCGTTGTTACCGTAATCGTTCACTCGAATGTAGTAGTCGAGCCCAGCCGTACTAATTAGGAAAGAGGGGATCGTTGCTTCATATACCCCGTCTTTTTCGTTCCCCGACACTCGTACAGCTGGAATGTATACATAATGGCTGGTTCCGGCTTCTTTGGCGTAAAATTCAACGGATGTGACGGCAACATCATCGCTTACTTGAGCGGATAACGTCACATCGAAGCCTTCATATATTAAAGTAGGCGGTGTATGTGTCAGCACCGGTTCATCTAAATCCTCCCCTGCCGTGATCACACGACCTGAGACCGTGCCGATACCTTGGAGCACGGAACCTACGGCGTCCAATGCATTTACGATGCCGTATCCGTACCCGTTATTAGGTACTGTGTCATACTCAGCGTCTGTCCGCGGCGTGGCCGTGCTGGTCAAGATTTCCTCGAGCTGGTCTACTGTGAGGGAATGGTTCGCCTGAAGCAGCAAGGCCGCGATGGCTGTCGTATGCGGACCTGCCATCGAGGTGCCGTTCCAGCCGCCCTGATAAGCTCCGCCAGGAACAGAGGAACGAATGTTAACACCTGGCGCGGAAACCTCCGGTTTAAATTCATCGTAAGGGGAAGGTCCACGCAAAGAGAAATCCGCTAAATTCCCGTTGATGTCCGTAGCGCCAGTAGCGAACGCTTCAGGATAGTTCGCTGGCGCAGCTACCGAACCCGGACCGCCGGGGTTATCAAAATCGGTGTTGCCCGCCGAGAACTCAGGGAAGATTTGCGCGCTTCTCCAAGCTTGTACGATCGGGCGGAACCATTCATCGATGCCGGGACCGCCTCCCCAGGAGTTGTTCACCACGTCAGGAGCGAGCTCCGGATGCAGATTCCCTTCGGCATCCACTGGCGCGAGCAGCCATTGGCCGCCATCCAGGATGATGTCATCCGTGGTGTCAGGGTTAAAAATCCGGACAGCGATCCATTTTGCACCAGGCGCGACGCCGATCTGGTTCGAGCCGTCTGGCTCCGAACCAACCATCGTTCCCATGGTGTGCGTACCGTGGCCATGGGAATCGGCAGGCAGCGGAGCGTGGCTGTGCGGATCATACCAGCTGAGCTCGGGATCCACGATATTGCCCGAAGCATCCAGTCCGCGCCATTTGCTTCTTAAGGCCGGGTGGTTGTAATCCACGCCGGTATCGAGGTTGGCGACCACGATGCCGGTGCCGTCGATGCCCATGTTCCACACCTCAGGGGCGTTGATTTGGGCAATATTCCACTCAACGCTGCTTGGGTTAACGTCCTTGGTCGCTTGCTTTGAATCGCCCAGTGAAGTGGAGACCTCGTCGGCCGGTTTCACAGCAGGCATCTTTACGGCAGGCTCTACAGCCGCATCTTTATCGATTTCAACCTTTTGCAGATGACGTTCTTCATTCGGCAAAATTTTCTCGACTTCGGGGAAAAGGGCGATTCGCTCCATCACTTCTTTGGAGCTTGTCACCGCCATGGCATTTACGATAAAGTAGCTTTTGTAGTCTTTCACTTCTCCGGATTGCTGGGCTTTCCGCAAGTATTCCTCCAGCTTAAATTGGGTGCGGGAGGCCGTTTCGCGCAGAGCGCTGACAACGGAAGTCCGTACGGACAGCTTCGCGGCGGAAGGAGTCGATTTCTCCAGCTGGGCTTTCTGAAGAGCCAGCTTGGCGACCGAAGTGGTATCGGTCTGCTCCTTGAGTTTGACAAGGTAGGTGACGAAGTCGTCCTGCTTAAACTGGGTCTGCAATTTAGCGTCAATTTTGGCTTCGGCCACTTGGGGCGCGGACGATCTCAAGCTGCTCTGTCCCGATACGCTGCTGCTGCTGGCGGAGGCGACGGGAACAAGAGTTAACGCAAGAAGGATCGACATGCCAAGCGAGAAAGGTTTGCGAAATCTCTTGAGACTTATCAACTTCTTCACTCCCTTTGATTAAGTTTTAAGCCCAACATCCATCTTTGTGACGGCCGTCCGGAGTAATAAGAACTGAGTCCGGATGCATGACTGACAAAAAATGAATCAATTGCCTCTTGGGTACATCACCTCCTTTATGTAAAATAGTGGAATCAGGAGTAGTAAACTATGGTGGATGTGAGTTAAAACTAATGGCGTGGAGTGAACCGTTAGGTTAGTAGAGGTCATAGAGTGAAGAAAAGTTAACACGGAGCGAACCTTATTTCTCAACATTTCATAAAATAAGGTAATATCTGGGGTTGTTAGGGACAGTATATATCTGTAAAATCAGGTACACAAGTAGGTGGATGTGTAAAATATACATATTTTCTTATAAAAATAGGAAAAAATAACTAGAATTTGATGCAAATTATCGGATTTTATGTGAGTTATCTTGACATCTTGCTAACTTCGGTTTACATTAAGCACAAATTCATATTGGCGAATGAGGATGATGGGAGAGTCCGCGGGCTGAACCGAAGATGGAACCGGCTTAGCGGCACCGAAGGAGCAAGGGCCGGTCCTGCAGCCGGCAGCCGAATCTCTCAGGTACAAAGGACCATGATCGGACGCCGCTCTGGAGAGAGCGAACAGCCACCCAAGAGGTACATGGATCTCGGATTTGAGGTTTGGACCGGGACCATTAAACTTTCAGGTAACGGGGACAGAGCGAAAGGCAGCAGCCTTTTTGTTCTGTCTCTTTTTCGTCATAGAAAAATGATGGGGAGATGTACGATGCGATTTAAAAGCGTATTTTCAATTATCGGTCCAGCGATGATTGGGCCCTCCAGTTCACATACGGCCGGGGCTGTACGGATTGGACGATTTGCCCGTCAGCTGCTCGGAACCGCGCCGGTTAAGGCGGAGATTTGCTTCTATGGCTCCTTTGCTGAAACGTACAGCGGACACGGAACCGATCTGGCCATCGTTGGCGGCATTTTGGATTACCGTACGGACGATGAGCGAATCCGCCAGTCGATACAGAACGCTGAACAACAGGGGATTGAAGTGGTGTTTACTACTGGAGTCCTGCCTGGGGCCCATCCGAATACGGTAAAAATAAAACTGACCTGCCAAGACGGAAGTTCAATCGAGGTCATGGGCGCATCCATCGGCGGAGGGACCATCGTTATTCGCAGCATTAACGGTTTTGAGGTGAAATGCTCTGGCGAGCTGCCGACGCTGGTCATCTCCCACACGGACCGGCAAGGGGTGCTGGCAGGAATTACGGCTTTGTTCAGCCGGGAGAATGTGAATATCGGCTACATTATTACCGATCGGAAAGGGCGGACCGCCGAGGCACTGACGGTTGTGGAAGCCGACTCGTCCATTCCGCCGGAATTAGTGGAGGCGATCCGTGCGTTGGAGCATGTCAGCCAAGTCTCCTACATTGATCTGACGAAGTAAAACGAGGAGGGAGCACGATGCGTTTTAAAAATTTGCGTGAGCTGGTTGAACTCTGTGAACGGGAATCCAAGACGATCTCCAGCATCATGATTCAGGATCAGGTGGAAGAGAGCGGGCAAACGGAGGAAGAAATTGTGGCTGCCATGAACGAGTACTACCAAATTATGAAAACGGCGGTACATAAAGGGCTGACTGAGGACATCGTCTCCACAAGCGGGCTGACCGGCGGCGATGCCAAAAGGGTCGAGGCCTACCGCAATCGCAGTGAGACTTCGGTTGGTGATATCGCATGTCAGGCCATGGCTTATGCGCTAGCTGTCTCCGAGGTGAACGCCTCGATGGGGCGCATCGTCGCTACACCGACGGCGGGCTCGTGCGGCATCATCCCCGGCGTGTTTGTCAGCGCACAGGAGCGCTTCGGCTGGAAGGATGAGCATCTCGTGCGCGGGCTGTTTTGCGCTGGAGCCATCGGGTATGTGATCGCCAATAACTCGTTTATTTCTGGCGCGGAAGGCGGTTGCCAGGCAGAGGTTGGATCGGCGATCGGAATGGCGGCCGGGGCGATGGTCGAGCTGCGCGGCGGGACGCCGGAACAAGCGGTACACGCCGTTGGCCTCGCGCTCAAGAACACGCTGGGCCTGATCTGCGATCCTGTTGGCGGTCTGGTCGAAATCCCTTGCATCGTGCGCAACGGCTTTGGAGCGGTCAATGCGCTGGCTGCCGCCGATATGGCCTTGGCCGGTGTGCGCAGCGCGATCCCGTCGGACGAAGTGATCGACGTGATGCTGGAGGTTGGCTCAGCGATGCCTAGTCGCCACCGCGAAACTGCGCAAGGAGGGCTGGCACAAACGCCAACCGGCCGTAAGATCATGAAGGAGCTGCGCAGTCGGAAGAAGTGAATGTGAACCCCTTATCTTCATCTTAACGCCGCTGCCTGCACTGCATATCGCGATGGCTCTGATCGTAATCTTGTCTTTTTAGTGCCGGCTGTCGCGGGCAACGATTGTGGAGATTACAGGAAGTGGAGTGAATTTTGCGGAGTAGGTTGCGGAATAAGCGAAATAACAAAACCCCTGCGGGGGCATCGATAGGATTACCTATGGAATGCTCCCTCAGGGGTTGTATGTTTTTATCGGGTTATGCTTCCAAAGAGGTGCTTTGCTGCGTACGTACTTTTACAGTAACCTTACGCAAATAGACGAACGACGAGACGAGTGAAACTAGCGCGATCACCATCAAGCCCCAGAAAATGTTCGAGTAAGCCGTGGACAACGGCAAATCGTGCTGCCATTCCATTGCGCTGGATGCCATGGCGACGCTGAAAGCACCGCTAAAGAATTGCAACAGCTGGTAAAGTCCCATTCCTGAACCTACCTGAGATGCCGGAAGAACACGGGAGATTTCATTAGATACACTGCTCGAGATTATCGTAAATCCAAGGCTCATCAGAATATAGATAAACAGGATGGCGAGCCACGATTGCCCGCTAAACAACGCGAACAAAGCCATAGAGATCAATACGAGCAGCGGAACGTACCGCAGGATCGTACCGTTCCCATGATGGTCAATGATTGAACCTATCTTGCGGGAAGCCACCATTGCAAGGATCGAGCCTGGGAAGATGATCATACCGGCATGGCTGGCGGTTAATTCGTATTGATGCACTAAAATTTGCGGCAGCAAAAACAAAGTGGCAAAGCTGCACAAATACGATGTGATCCCTACGATCGACAATGCTAAATATGACCCGTTACGAAATAAAGCGGGCGAAACAAACGGATCTGCAAAGGTGCGTATGCGCCAGACGAACAGCGCTAGCGCTACTGCGCCAATGGCGAGTGCCAACAAGGAATGCTGTGTCAAGTACAGCAGCAAACCTGTTGTTCCCACAGCTACGAAAATTGCACCAAGAGTATCAAACGATCCCCGCACGGGTTGTTCTTTTGGAATATACCGAAGAAACAGCGGTACCAGAATCAGAGTTAACGCCGTGATGATAAAGAGGTATCTCCAGCCAAAATATTCGACAATCGCGCCGCCGACAACGGGCCCTAGACCAAGACCCAGTGATACGGCTGACATGTTCATGGCCATCGCTTTGCCGCGCCGCTCGACGGGAACGTAACGGGATAACGTAACCAGGGATAACGATACGACCGCCCCAGCACCAGATGCTTGCACAACGCGAACAGCGAGCACGATCCAGAAGTTGGGGCTGAACATCCCGGTAATGGCGGCAAGTCCCAGTATCGTAAGTCCAATTGCCAGTAATCGCCGAATCGGCAGAAAATCGGAAAGCCGGCTGAAGGTAATTGACGAGATGGCGAACATAATCGAATAGCCGGTGACGATTAGGGATGTGGTGGTTGCCGACAATTGGAACGTCTTGGTGACGTCCGGCAATGCCAAGTTAAACATTGCTGTATTCATGATAACCAGAACGACAGCGATAGCAAGCAACACTGTCAGCAGCCCTTCGCGTTGGAGTGCTTCCGAAGAAGTTGGAGTTCCGGAAGATTGAGGACCGGTGGTAGTGTTACGCATGATTTTTACCTCCACTCTTTTCCTTGTTCTATTGTTCGAATATTATCGAACGTTTGAAATATAACACGCCTTATCTTATGATCTCAACTTTCGCAGCTTAATTGTCCAAACAAACCCTTGATATAATTGGGCAAACTCGAAATCCAATGCTGGAGTTGACGAAAAACGGCAGACTGATCCCGTTTGGACTTGGCTTCCGTGAACTCCAT
>Ga0310829_1000228_pt1 | contig 66948 bp, 69 predicted proteins | sample WT_ome_4_FD_202244 | JGI IMG/M metagenome (GOLD analysis project Ga0310829, IMG submission 202244) | Sorghum-adapted microbial communities enriched on wild type (WT) sorghum from Joint BioEnergy Institute, Emeryville, California, United... ...
TATCTATAGAAGCCACGGTTTGATCCTCCTTCTAAAGTAGAGTTGCGTCACTTTAGTAGAAATCATACCGTGGCTTCCCTTGTCAAGAAGCTCGGTGCAATTTTACACCACTACTAGGGACTATAACCAGAAGAAGCCCGCAATCTTGGCGGGTTTTTCAATTTTGAGAGACGTAAACTTGCTGTCGGAGACCGGATGCACGCCCATTATCTGGCCGTGTTCTTCTTCGATCGGACCTGACCCCGGGTGACAAAAAACTGTCACCTGTTCGTTCTTATCCAATCATTCGATAATAGAGGGAGAATGTCCGATCGCGGAAAACCGATGGCGGCCGAGCGAAGTCGATTTATATCGATTGCTTCAGGCGATACGAACCGTTGTGGAAGGACGTGGCACAATGGAGGCGTTGATGGAGCGGATGCTGCCGTGAAGAGCAACTTTCATCCGATGATATGCCGCGAAGACAAAGATTTGGCCCGTTGTTTCGCGTTCATCATTGAAACAAAACGGGAAGCCGATCCCGACCTCAGCATCGTCGACGCTTACGAGATGATGCTTCGTTCCATGCGATTCGGAAACGTGATCTGTTATGACAACGAACACGGACAAGCCGTCGGAATGGCCAGTTACACGATTGGCACGATGGCAGCGGATTACGAAGACCGCGACACGGCGTATGTCGAGTATTGCCTGATGGATCCCAGGTTGCAAAGGACGTTTTACTTTCTGAAATGTTTGCAATTTTTGGCGCAAACAATCGAAAACGAACATGACGGCGTGAAATGGTTCACCTTGCGCGCCTACGAAAAATCTGAACAGAACAATCGCCTGTATGCCAAGTTCACCCGCAAAATCGGTGAAATTGAGGGGAGGAAAGGGCGGTTGAACCTTTATCAAACGAGCATGCCTGAACTTCAGGCCTATCTGCAAAGATTCCGTTTGAAACCGGATTTTGGAAGGAGGTGATCCTGATGGCAGTAGACGCCCCGGAATTTGCAAAGAAGAAAGGCAAAGGATCAGCAAAGAGCATCGCTTCGAACAACGATACGAAGCGCGTCTGACAAGCGGTTGCATGTTTCTTCGGTCCATTTTCATGCAGAACACCCTGGCTCCGCCAGATGGAGAACCAGGGTGTTCTGTTGTAGAGGGAAACATATCACACTTTTTGGGAGGAAAAAGGACCTTTGTGTTTCTGCAACACTAATCAGACATCGCGAAAAACGAGGCACCGCCAGGGGGTTTGACCACTGGGAACTGTTCTATGTGCGGCTCATTGATGGGGTGATCGTTTTGCATGCAGTTTCGTGGACGGCTTTGCAGGCCGTCCTTTTTTGATTGCGGCGAAGGGCTGATGCAGGCCCGAGGGGGTTGTGCAACCTTTCCCGTCATGAGACGTCTATGAATTTGTAAAACGATCCAGAAAAACCGTCTGATGACAATGATGGTCGCGGATCAAGATGGACGTCATGACGGTCCGATTGATGAAGGGGGAAATTCTGGACCATGACCGTGCGGCAACTCTTGATGACGTTGATGGTGATCCCGCTGGCATATTTTTTTCTGACCGGATCACCGACCGCTACGAGCCGTTCCATGGAACCTCCGGAAGAAGCGAAGGCGTTTGCCGAACATCATTTCCCCGGGTTGGTCGAAAATCTGGTCTTCACGGACCAACCGGAAACGTGGGGGTTCAGCGGAGAGAAGGGCACCATCACGTTCGGGGAGCTTGTCCCCGTCTACGGCGTCAATACGGACTTTGCCCGGGGCACATCGGACGACATCCTGTCGGGCAACGAGCCGGATTGGGTGGCGGTCATTTTCCAGGACGGCCGGCCTGTCAATGCAATCGGGACACGGAAATCAGCCGGCGGGGGATATGAACTGGCAGCCGTCGGGTATCCTCCGGAGCTGCCGTACGGATTGCTTCATGTCCATGAGGGTGACATCATCGTGCACGTCTTCCCGGTCGAAGCCTATTACGTCTACTCGGAACAATCGGACATCGTCAGAAAGCTGGAAGCTGACAACGGAACTTTCCGCCTGGGCGAACCGATGACGAAAGCGCAATTCCAACAGGCGTTGATGGAGCTTCTGTTCCCGGAACAAGCAAAACGTTCGTCGAACAAGTTGCTCGCCGTGATTCTTCCGGTACTCATCGTGCCTGGGGGGACATGGCTGTTTTTCAGAATCAAACGAACTAAACGTTAAGGGTGCCCGATTGAGGCACCCTTGCGCAGCTGCTCGTCGGCGTTGACCGACGCTTATTGCAGGTTGAAATAGATGAGCGAATCTTCGTAGCGCAAATTGAAATCCTGGTTTTTGATGATGAAGAAGTTTTCGACGCCCTTGTAGACGGGCAGCAGGACTTTTCCGGAAGCGGAATAGGACCTGGAATCCCCTTCATAGACCCTTTGGTCGCCCACGATGTTCCGGACATTGCTTTCCAGTGAGCCTTCGAATCCGTAATCCCTGCCCCCGATGATGGAGTTGCCGCCTTTGATCTTGACTCCCCACACATAGGGCCTGTAAGAAGCGAGTTCCTTGTAGTCCGAATACGTTTCACGGCCAATTTTGTAGGTGGCATTTTCCACTTTCACATCCATGTCAACAATCACGTATTCCACCAATGGGTCTTCCGAAGGCCGTGTGAGACCGAGTTTCTCGATTTCATCCAGGGAGATCGGCGTTACCTTCTTCAACGTGATGGTATATTTTGCGGAGTAATTGTCAAACGTGTCGTGATTGTAACGATCCGTGAACGTAAAGGCGGTTCCGAATTTGACCGGATCGTCCGGTGTCCCTTTGTTGGTTGAGGCGGACGGTTGTGCCGAATCGTTCGTGCCGGTCGAACCGGTTCCGGACGTTGATCCGGATGTTGATCCGGACGATCCCAGGGCAGGGCCGTCGCTGTTGTCATGGTACGGAATGCCGGCCATCTTGGCGGTGGTGATCGTAATGGTCTGCGTTTTGCCGTCCCAGGAAATCGTCGCACCGGTGGCTTCCGCAATCGCCCTGGCCGGCAAATACGAATAGCCGTCTTTGACGATGGGAGAGAATTTGTTGCCGTTGTGGTCGGTGGGCGTCCAGGGTTTCCCGTCCAAAACGAATTTGATGTTGTGGTTGAAATGGGCCGTGATCTGCTGAATGCCATCGCTGGCCAGGACACCTGCAGATCCGAAAACGAGGAAACAGACAACAATCAGTGCAGCGAGACGGGATTTTTTGATAAACATTTCTCATCCTCCTTAATAACTGTATAATTATGGAAATGTTTACCCGAAAATCATAGCCCAAAGCGGAATGAAAATCAACATTTTGTAGCAATATTGTATGTATGTGGCAAATATGGGATGCGTTCGGTCATTTCATCTTGATGCAACCTATCGCGTGTCAAATCGTCAATATGTTTGAAAGCCGTTCAAAAGTGACGTGCAACGGCATTGAGGTGGAGTGAAGGTTTCGCTTGGAAGGATTCTTGGCACAACGTGTCGAATGACGGTCTCTGACACATTTGAAACGAACATTGAAACTCATCTCCCGAAACGGATGGGGGCGCATGCATGTACCACATTCGAGGCAAAAAAGCCGAAATGATCGAGCCTGTCACTTTCGCCGAACTTGGCATGCAGGAAAGGGACATTGAGGAAATTTTGCGAAACAGCATTGACATGATTTGCGAAGACTTACATCGACAAATACAAACACGAGTTTGAGCATGGCGATTTGACTTCCCTTGAACTCGGAACCCGCAAATTGTATGAATTTCTGGAAGCCAATGATGCCGTCAAAAATTTCAACAGGAAGCAAAGGATTGTGCTTGTCGCATCCGATTTTGACGAGCAGACGCTGTCTGCGGTTGCCTGGCTCAACAACAACCAGGTGGATATTGGCTGTTACAGGTTGATTCCTTACAAACTTGGCGGCGAAATCTATCTGCGGATTGAAAAACTGTTGCCGGTAACTCCCTGCAACGATTTTTTTGTCAATTTGCTTGACAAGAGCCCGGCCACGACAGCGAAGAAACGAAACATTTCGAGACGAACATTGCCCAAGATCAACACGTTGTTGGCCTGGGGGGCTGTCAGGGAAGGCGACATCATTGCAGCCAAGGGAAGGGAAGAAGAGGCTGTTCTTCTGGCAAACGGCAATGTCAATGTGAACGGTACGGAGAAATCGTTGCAGGAGTGGCTGAAGGAAGTGTACGACTGGTCCAGCGTGCAGACCTATGCATTTGCCGTGCACAAGGAAAGCGGCAAAACGTTGGCACAGCTTCGGGAAGAATACATGATGAAGGAAGACGGCGAATCCTCATAAAGTGAAGTTTTCGCGGTGCTGAAAAAATCCCGGAAGCAATCAGTTTACATAGCATTAGATTATGTAAACTAAAAACGGTTCGTGATCATCACATGATACACATCGGATCGTGACAACCAAGATTGATCGCAACAAGACTCGCAAATCAAACCGTAACACCCAAACGTTCTTAACCGTTGATCTTTTTTCATACGTCAGGCAAACAGGATGCCGGAAAGACGTTGACAACATTCCGAAAGCAATTATCCATTTCAGCAAGCAAGAATGCAGGTCGGCAATCGATCCCAAAGCCATGAAGTTTTTGTTCGTCATGTCTGTCAACCCATTCTGTAAAACCAAGCAATCATGCAAAAATCATGATTGCTGCAGCCCAAATCTTGAATTCACCATAAAAAATTCATCTCAAGCCCAAAATCATGCAATCGGCTGTCAAAAAAGTGGAGGAACGGTCCGGTTGAAGGTTTGATTTTGGCAATGGTTTGCCCGGATCGTTTTTCGGTTTCCCCTATATGTTAACATAATATATATTATCGGACGTAAAATGCAAAAAACTTTACACGACTGTTTGCTGTCCGGGATGACAAAAAACATGTTGTGTCCACCGAAGTAAAAAATCTGTGCTGCCTATTTCTTGGCGTTCACAGATTTTTTATGTCACTTGATGATCCTCAAATACAAACCGTTCCATGAATCCTTTATTCCGGCCTGTTTATTGAAAAGGTTTCGCCAAGTTTGGCGTACTGATTTCCGGCCATCCGTCCAACGGGCTGCAATTTGTCTGCAAGAATATAGCCTGAATCGTACACTTCATCCGCGAAATGATAACGAACGACTCTTCCGATCAGCAAATCACATGCGGGTACCTTATCGTTGCCGCCAATCGCCAATGATTGCTCCAGTTTGCATTCCATTCTTATTCCGGCTTCCTGCAAACCGGGAACTTGCACCACATCGCTCGCCACCGGCGTTAATCCGGCATATTGAACTTCACTTTGGTGTGCCGGCAAACTGACAGCGGTTTGATTTGCAGCTTCAACATTCGACTCATCTACTATATGAACGACAAACGAGCCCGTGTCCAAAGCGTTCCTTGCCGTATCCTTCATGACCCCCTGCTTCCGCTGAACGGACACGGAAATGAGCGGAGACTTGCTTGTCACAATCGAAAAGTAACTGAAGGGGGCCGCGTTCAGCACCCCGTTCTTCGAAAGGGTCGTGACAAGCGCGACCGGTCTCGGAACAATGCTGCCGATCAGCAGCTTGTAGTTTTCCCGATCGCTTAAGTGTGACGGATCGATGGTGATCACAAACGAGCACTCCTTGCTCCTTTATTTCTTAAATTGTTCCCGATACCAGTCGCTTGCCGCCTTGACTTCGGTTCTCGTCAACTGGTGGCCGCCGTATTCCCAGTTGACGGCAACGCTTGCGCCGGCCCCTTCCAAAAGGGCGGCCAGCTCCTCTGTTTCTTGAGGAGAACAAATCGGATCGTTCCGGCCTGCACCGATAAAAACAGGCGTATTGGACAAGTCGGGCAATTGAATGCCGCGACGGGGAACCATCGGATGGTGAAGGATGGCTCCTCTGAGCGATTGCGGAATATGAAACAACAAGCTCCCCGCAATGTTGGCACCGTTCGAGTAACCGACGGCTATTACGTTGTCCCGGTCAAATTCGTATTCGGCGGCCGCCTGATTTACAAATTCATGCAGCTCGTGTGTTCGATAAACCAGGTCTTCCTCGTCAAATACGCCTTCCGCCAGCCTGCGAAAAAATCTCGGCATTCCGTGCTCCGATACGTTGCCGCGAACGCTCAGCACGGACGCGGATTCATCGATGATCGCAGCAAGCGGAAGCAAATCTTGTTCGGTACCGCCTGTTCCATGAAGCAACAGCAATGTTGGCGCGGAGGCATCTTTCCCGGCTTTGTAGATATGTTTCATGACAAATCTTCCTTCAGAACGCGAATTTTCAGCGGCGGCAAACCTCTCTGAATTTGTTCACGATGCGGTTCATACCATTCGGGCAACATCAGCTTTTCACCCAATGATTCGTACGGCTCATCACGTTCAAAGCCCGGAGGATCGGTGGCAATTTCAAACAAGATTTCTCCTTCTTCCCGAAAGTAAATCGCCGTGAAATAGTTGCGATCGACAATCGGTGTCGGTTGGAATCCGCTTTGTGCGACGAACTCCCTCCATTTTTTTTGATCCTCAAGATCTTTTGCGCGCCATGCAATGTGATGAACGGTACCGGAACCGCCATGGCCTCTTCCCATAGGCGCTGCATTCACATCGATCACGTTCCCGAGATCCCCCGCTGCCTTAAAGCGAACGAGGCCTTGCTCTTCGCCGATCCGTTCAAGTCCCATCACCTGTTGCAACGTTTGCATCGTTTTTTCCGGCGCCATACTGTAAAGGACAGCTCCGCCAAATCCTTTGATCGCCTTTTCGGCAGGAACACCGCCAAACGACCATTTGCTTTTCGGGCCTTGATCCCGCTCAACGATTTCCAACTGCAAACCATCGTAATCCTTGAATCGAATGTACGTTTCGCCGAAACGTTCCGTGCGTTCAAATGAAATCGCGAATTTGTCCAGGCGTTGTTCCCAGAAAGACAATGCTCCCTCGGGTACGACAAAGGTCGTATAACCGACTTGTCCGCCTCCGATGCGTCCTTTCCTTCCATGTTCAAAAGGGAAGAATGTCATCGCTGTTCCCGGAGCACCCACTTCATTGCCAAAATACAGATGATAAACTTCGGGGGCGTCAAAGTTAATGGTCTTTTTTACAAGCCGCAGCCCCAGAATGCCTGCATAAAAATCGGCATTTGCCTGGGCGTTGCTTACAAATGACGTAATGTGATGAATGCCGGCAGTTCGTTGTGCCATTTTCCTTACCTCCTGGTTATTGGGTTCATGGATTGAATTCCACCAATCAGAAAAACAAAACATCATGTGATGATTGTCCGTTTCCGGCTGCATTTACGATTCCACTTAAAACCATGAATCATGCAGATCCGGCCGACAACGCCGGTGTCAACCACCCAAACTAAAATATCAATTTTCAATATCTTAAAATTAAGATATTTTCATCATACATGGATCATGAACAAATTGCAACCCCCCTCTTCGTTTTATTTCTCTTCTTTGGCCGAGAGGCCCATCTTTTTAATCAGTGTGATGGCAATCAGCTTTTCTTCCGGCGTCAGCCCTTGCATGATGGTTTCGATCACTTCAGCGTGAGAAGGGAACACTTTCTCCATCAGTGCTGAACCCTCCTCCGTGATTTCCGCATAGGTAACCCTGCGATCCTCGAGGCAGTCCGTACGCTTTACCAGGTTCTTCTTTTCCAATTTGTCAATCGTGTAGGTGATGCCGCCGCTGGTCACAAGCAATCGCTCTCCAATGCGCTGTATAGGGAATTTGCCTTTGTGGAACAACAATTCGAGCACGATGAACTCGGACTCGGACAAACCGTGTTTCTTCATATCCTTGACTGCGCGATTCATGATGACTTTGTAAGCTTTGGATAGGACGACGAAAAGCTTCAGGGACAGCTCTCGATTATTCATCGTTTCACCTCGTATAAAAATGAATATAATGAATTTTGATAATCTTAATACTAAGATAAATATAGCATAAATCAATTTGATTGCAACAATTCAGTTATGCCAATCCGACTTGCCGGGGCATGTTGCCCAAATAAAAAACCCGCATAATGCGGGTCATGAAAGCATGTTTCCGGAACCCCGATTTACTGCTCGACCTGGATCGCTGCGAACGTGACCGGCCGATGATAAACGCCGGAGCCGTTCCCTGCACCCTTCTGACGAACAGGAAATACCGGACCTCACCCGTTCTGGGCGGGACGTCGACGTGCATGAACGAAGCGCCCGAACGCTGCAGGTTGAGATCAAACAGTTCGATTGCATCTTCCACCGAGAAAATGAGTTGCGCATTTCCTGTCCCCGGCAAGTCCCGGTAAATTTCGTACACAACCCGGGTCGGCTCGGTGTTGGCCCCCTGCCAACCGACGGTGCCGGCCAGAAGCACCAGGTTGCCGGCTTGGCGGATATGCAGGGCGTGGGTTCCGTTCAGGCTGGCCACCAGATGCCGGGCGGTGGTCGATTGCGCCGGAATGGGGACTTGCGTGCCCTGAAACACGTTTCTCGGCAACAAAACGCGATATTTCACTTCGACGATCGACATGCTTTTCACCTGCCTTTCTTGCTGCAGTCAGAGCGCGAGTTTTCTCTCTCCTTGTCCACTCCCGCTCTCACTGAGACAAGTTATGCAGATGAAAAGAAAATGCCATTGGACAAGTTGATCACTTTGTCAAAAAGAAGTCAGATGCATCATTCCCCTGCCGCGTGTTTCACGGGTTTTTTCCAATATTGCTCGTTGCCGGGCAATTCGTCGAACCAGGTGGCGTCCTTCGGACAATCCAAAATCATGAATTTTCCGTATTCGCCGTCCCTCGACTGGTGGTATTTGAGATAAGCCTTGCCGTTCTCGATGGCGAGAATCTCGATCTTGCCGGAAGAATGGCTCATGGACAGCCGCACGCGCTTGCCGAGGCCGGACGTGCGGGCCTTCGCTTCCTCCACGATTTGGTACACGCGTTCGAGGGGCAGGACAAAATCGCGATTTCCGGCTACGGGACGGTTGACGAAGAAGTAATAAGGCGTCACGCCCGCCCAGGACAACTTGTCCAGCAGCTCGCCCAGGACCACGGGATCGTCATTGATGCCGCGCAGCACGGGGGTCTGGTTGACGATAATGGCACCCGCGTCGTGCAACGCTTTGATCGCTTTGCGCGCCTCGGGGGTAATTTCTCGCGGATGATCGATGTGGGCCATGACATAAATGCGTTTCTCTTCGGTGGAATATTCCCGGATCAGGTTCAGCAATTCCGGATCGTTATAGATCCGCATCGGGTTGAACACCGGCATTTTCGAACCGAGACGGATGATTTTCACGTGGTCGATTTCCCTCAGCCGCGAAATGATTTGCCGCAGCTTCAGCGTGGCGAGCACGAGCGGATCTCCGCCGGTGAGCAGCACGTTGTTGATTTCGGGATGTCTCCGGATGTAATCAATGCCCGGGGTCACATCGGCCATCGCTTCCTTGACGTCGTTGCGGAACAGCCGTTTGCGGAAGCAGTACCGGCAATAGGCGCCGCAAACTTCAGAAACGATCAAGAGCGCGGTGGTCGTGTACTTGTGCTGGCATCCCGGCGCCACATAGTTGGCTTCCTCGTCGGAGGCGTCCCATCTGCCGTATTCCAGCAGTTCTCCTTCATTCGGAATGACAAGCCGGCGAATCGGATCGTTCGGATCTTCCCAGTTGATCAGGCCCAGGTAATAGTCGTTGATCCGGAAGACGAATTTTTCCGTGATTTTTTTCAGTTTTTTCCGTTCTTCCTCGGGAATCATGGTCAACTTGTCGATGTCGGTCACGTAGCGAACCCGCTCCATCATGTCGGTATCCTCCTTCTTCCCAAATAAATTAATCGGGGAACAAAAAGACCCCTGCGGGACGGTCACGCCGGCCGTCAGCAGGGGTCATCACGGCAAGGTTCGGCCATGATGAACACGGGGAAAGAAAAAGACCCTTACGGGTCCTGATCAATGCTCATTCACGCCATTGAATTGACCCATCTCCCTGCTGACGAGGTTAGCTGACGGGCTCGGGCTCGATGGTACCCTACATTCCCTTCGGCACAGCCGTCGGGAACGATTCGCCCCACAAAGTGGTTCCCCCGCTTTTCGGCCGAATGGCGGGCCGAAAATTAAGCGCATTATTATGTTACCTTATAAATCCCAATTTTGTCAAAGCCATTTTCTCAGAATTTTCATATCATTTCCTTGATTTTGCCGCTCATCCGTTTGTCCGCCACGAGCATGCCTTCACCGGTGATCGCCACGATGACGTCGGACAACCCGATCACGAAAACCGGAATGTCGAGTTCGTTGATCACGTGCACGTTCCGGGCATCTTCGCTGACCACGCCTTGTCCGATTACGGCGCGGTCCATCTCGCCGGTCAACGATTGCCAGTTGCCGAGATCTTTCCACATGCCGTCGTAAACGAGCGCCACCATCGATTCCGATCGTTCGGCCACTTCATAATCGAAACTGATGTTCGGCAATTCCGAAAAACGCTGTGACAATTCCGCGTAGTCCCGCGGCAAATGATGTTTGTCCAGCCATTCCAGCATCAATCCGAGACGGAAGGCGAATACGCCGCAATTCCACAGCGCATGCTGCCCGATCAGTTGCTTCGCCTTCGTTTCGTCCGGTTTTTCGACGAAGGATTGGACGGCCGCCAGTTTCGGTTCATCCGCGGAGCCGGTGTTCCCGGATCCGGCGGCGGGCACGAGATAACCGTACTCGCCGGAAGGGAAGGACGGTTTGACGCCGATGAGGGCCAGCTCGGCGCCGGTATCCGTCAACGCCTTCTCCAAATGCCGGACGTGGCGGAAGAACGCATCCTCCGTGTACGTGTCGGCCGGCATGACGCAGACGACGTCTTCCTTGCCGGCCCCCCGCACGCTGTGCAAATAAGCCGCTGACAGCGCGACGGACGGAAACGTGTCCCGCCGTTCGGGTTCCACGATGACCGGCAGCCCATCGCCCAGCTGGCGGCGGAGCAACGTTTCCTGGTCCCGGACGACGGCAAGGCAGGCGAAATCCGCCAACCCCGTCCTTTGCAACTGCCGCCAAATTCGCTGAAGCATGGAGCATCGGCCCCCCTGCCCGTCCGGCAACAGCCGCAAAAAAAGTTTGGAACGGTTGACCCCGGACAACGGCCAAAGCCGTTTGCCCGCCCCGCCGCAAAGCAAGATGATGTGCATCGTCACCCTCCCATCCGTCAGCGGGATGTTTTACCCGCTCTTTTTCTGCGTATCGTCCGTTCGATGGCGCGTTTCATCGTCACGCCGGCCCGCGTCCAGGACCATTTGGCCGCGTCTTTCTTTCCCCGTTCGCCTTTCGCCTTGCACAGTTCCGGATGTTCATAGGCCCGCCGCATTGCCTTTTTCAGGCTTTCCAGATCGGCTTCCGCCCACAATTGCCCTTGCTCTCCGAACAGATGGCGGAACGACCGGGACAAGGTCGGTCGCCGGTTCAAGGAAGTCAGCGTCGATTTCAACCGGTACGGCACGAGGAAGGCGTTGTTTTTGGTGAGAAAATCCATCTGTCCGCCCCATCCGGTGGCGATGACGGGCAAGCCGCTGGCCATCGATTCCAGGAACGGAAGCCCGACCCCTTCCCCCCTCGTCGGCAACACGAAAGCGTGGCTCCGGGCGTACAGCCGCCTCATCGCATCATTGCTCAGCCGGTTGGCGATGATCACGACGGGCGCCGTCCGCTTGCGGATGCCGAGGCTCCGTTTGTAGGCGGCGATCCGGTTCCGGATGTAGGCCGCGGTTTCCTTGCCGGAGTACCCGTTCGTTTTGATGATCAACCTGACGCGGTCTTTGGCGGAGAAGGCTTCCCAATAAGCGCGAAGCAGCGTTTCGGGGTTTTTGCGGTGCTGGAATCCGAATACGGCAAGGAAGGTGAAGGGCACGCGGTTCGATTTCGACGGCCATATCCGTTTCAATCCGGCATAGTACCGGGCGTTGACGCCGTGGGGCACGATGTGGATCGGCACGCGCACTCCGCTGTTCCGGAGGGCTTGCCGGTTGTGGCGGGACGGGATGAACACGGCATCGGAAGCGTTCAGGGGGCGCACCCATCGTTGCGGCACGCGGGTCGTCTCCCAAACGGTGTTGACGATGACGGTGTCGAACCGTTTGCGTTCCTTGGCGGCGTTCAGCTGATCCGGCGTGTAATGGAAGATCAGCACCCGGTAGGTTTTGCCCTTCCTGTCTGCTTCTTCCGCCGTGTTTACGGCCACTTGTACGCCGGCCCGGCGGAGCGCCTTGACGTACTCCCGGCTGGCATGGCCGATGCCGGATTGAAGATGAACCGGACCTTTCCAGACGACCCGATACGATCGCGTCAAACGGTCCGACCTCCTTTTCCTCTGCGATAGACTTTCCGTTCGTGGAACGACAGCGACCGGTACATGCGGGCAAGTTTCCGGATTCGGCTCGCCGGGAGGCTGCGCACGTCCGTCGCCATTTTTTTGTTTCGTGCCGGCAATCGGATCACCCTCGCGGGATTTTGGGCGTACACGTAGTTCCCGTACGTTTCGAATTCGGAGAAACCGTACGGCTTCGTTTTGTCGATGGCTTGCCAGATGGCCGCATGCCAGCGCCTGCCGTGCCGGGACTCGATGAATTGCTTCAATGCAGCCAATTTGCGCCGGTTGAACAGCATGTAATGGGTGACGAACGAGCGCGAAGACGCCCTGTTCCTGCCCGTCAGCCTCCGGTACGTGCGGAAATATTCCGGCCGGCTCCAGTTGCGGCAATAGAAAACGGTTTTTCCGCCGCGCAGAAACCGGTGCGGCCGGATCAGCACCGTATCCGCGTCGATGACGAGGAAGTGGTCCGTCTTGCACAGTTTGTCGCCGTTCAATTTGAGCATTTGCTGGTACAGCCAACCGGAAAGCTCCCGGTTTTCAGGACGGTACGGATAACGGGTTTTGGAAAAGGGCAACAGGCGGCGTTCATCGGCAAACGTCACTTTTTTCTTCCTGCACAAGGCCAGAATTCGTGAATCCCGCGGTGCGACGACATAAATGCGTCCGATCGGATGCCGGACGTGCTTTCGCGCGGCGTCGATGACACGGGGCAAGGTTTTCAAGTCTTTCGGAACGGCCGGGATCAGGATGTCCAGTTTCGTCGATCGGTTGCCGGCCGTCATTTCGACCGGCTCCTGAGCAAATAATTGCCGTACAGAACGGGGTTTTCGTACGTTTTGCGGAATGCGGGCAACATGCCGGCTTTCCGGAAGCCGTATCGCTGATCCCGCGCGTTCATTTCGATGAAGTACACTTTGCCCGTTTCGTCGACGCCGATGTCGAGGCCGACGTCCGCCAGACGGTTCAGTTTCCCTCCCAAATGCCGCGCCATCGACAGGGACAGGTTTCGGATGTTGCTGGCGATGAGCGACGGATGGGAAAAACTGTTGCGCAGCAGCACTTCGGTCCGTTTGACCGTTCCGCCGCGCGCCACGTTGGTGACGGCGCTTCCCTTGCGCGCCACTTTGCCGAACATGCCGACGACGTGCCAGTTGCCGTCGCCGCCGCGCTGGACGGTTACGCGGATGTCGTACGGTCTTCCGTGATAGTTGGCCAGCCGGATCGCCTGTTGGATGAGAAAACGCCGGCTTCCGACGGCCCGATGGACGATGGATCGCATTTTTGCCGGTCCCGCGACGATCGGCTTCCCCTTCCCTTTCAGCTTCCAGGACCCGGACCCGAGTTTGACGAGCTGCAGGATGCCTTTGCCGACGCTTCCGCTTTCCGGCTTGATGAACAATCCGCCATACCGCTCCATCATGTTTTTCAGCCGGCTTTTCGAATACCGCACGGTTACCGGCAAATGGTTGGCGAACCGGTCCCGCAATTTGCGATGGATCGCATATTTCGAATAGCGGGTTTTGGCGTTGTACACGTATTTCGTTCGGTTCAGCCAGGCAAGACGCCTGCGGGATGAAGCGGAGAACGCCATCGCGCGGTTGTGGATGACGGGCGGGATCGGATGCCGTCCAAGCACGTACTTGCCGTTTCGCCATCGGTAAGCAAGCGCGCGGCTCGCATGCGGACGTATTTTGTTCAGGCTGAGGTAAACGATGGAGAGTCCGTGTTTGGCCGCCGCCCGATTGTACAGGTTGATCCGCTCATGGCCGGTCCGCCCTTTCCGGATGCCGCGAAATACGCCGGGATCCACCAATATGCCCAATGTGCCCATGTGCATGCCCTTCCTTTCCGGTTTGCGCCGAAGGGACGATTTATGAAATGGCTGCTTCCTTAGCGTATGTTTTGGCGGTCGTCCCGTCCGGGCGATTGACGTCAACGTTCGGCCTGACAGCCGAACGCCCGGGAATGGCCGCGGAAGTCCGGCCCCGGGCCATCGGGGTCCCGAAAGGAAAACGCCCGGCAAAGACGCGGCTTCGCCGGGCGTTGTTCCGTCTTGAAAAGATTCGCGTGATCAGTGGATTTCCAGATAGTCAATGAAGGCATCCCAGGTTCCGTTGTCGGCGGTCAACACGAGCTCGATCAACTGATTCCCGGTGCCATGGCTCACGTTGTATAGGGTGTAAACGGCCGGATAAGGGCCTCCGTAATAGAACGTTCCCTTGTATTGCCCGCCGATGTACAGATCGACCCGGGCCATGTTGTTGTTGTTGGACGCGCCGCGCAGCGAGAAGTTGTGGGTGCCGCTGGCGAAATACTGGGTGTAACTGATCTTGTCACCGTTGGCATACAGGGCGACGCCGTTGAAGGGGGAGCTGATGTTGCCGGCATACGGCCCGCTCTTGTTCATGCTTTCGGCTTCCACGCGGGTCGGTCCGCCTCCTCCGCCGGGCGGATTTCCGCCTCCTCCGCCGCTGCCCGGCGGCGTGATCGTCAGCGTATTGCTGTAGACGGTGGCGCTGCCGCTGCTTTGATAGCCTTCCACCGTGAGGGCGACCTCGTACATTTTGCCCATTTGCATGCCGAGGCTCTCCCATTTGTTGAAGTGTTCGCTGACGGAAATCGTGCCGCTTGTCCGTTTCGAGGTGCGGACGCTCCAGTATTGCCGGAAGGTTTGGGTTCCCCGGATGGAAGGCTGGTTGATGCGCCAGGTTTCATAGATTTCGTAGGTGCCCCCGTCCACCGTGATGGTCCCTTTCGGGGACGCACCGGGCGGCCGCCAGGTGCCCCAGCTGTCCACGATGTAGTATTCGACGAGGGGATCCACCGTCCAGCCGTAAACCGTCAGGTAGGAATTGCCGTTCGGCTGATAGTTTGCGCCGTAGGTGATGGAAATGTTGCCGATTTGCTGATGGGTTTGCGTTTCGTCAAATTTTTTGCCCTTCCGAAACAGGATGTTGTTTACATTGCCCCAGGAGGCGCTGAAGGTGCCTCCGGACGTCAGCGTCATGCTTCCCCAACCGCCGCTGTCTTTCCAGAATTCATAATCATAGCCGTCATGGGTGCCTGTCTGATTGCTCGTGATCGTCATGGCATGGACCACGGTTACGGGAGAAGCGATTACGAGACAAAGAAGAGCGAACAACAACGCCTTACTCTTTCTTCTCATCATCGATTCCTCCTTTTTAAATGAGACTTTCCGGCACCGACCAACTGGCAATGATGGGTTGCGGCAAATCACCTCCCGTCCATCTATCATTGAATGCGTTTACATGTTGTATCATACCATATATTACCATTATTGTAAACTAATATATACTCTTTTACCATAAAATGAGAGAGCTTCATTTGAAGCTCCCTCGTCAACAACATTCATCTGTTTAATATTTAATGCTATATATTTATGGGTGTTCCATCTTCGTTTACGCTTGTTCAACGACAAGCACGATCCGGTTGCCGGAAGGATCCGCGGTGCGCATCAGGCCGTCCGTCTCCGTGACGACGGCGCCAAGCGCCCTGATCCGGTCAACGGCCTTCCCCCGGGCTTCCGCATCCGGAAACACGATCGTGTATTCGTGCAGCCCGACGCTGTTTTCCGGCGGCGCCGGCGCGCCGATGCCGTTCCAAACGTTCAGGCCGATATGGTGATGGTAGTTGCCGGTTGACACGAACAGCGCGTGGCCGCCGTATCGGTTGACCACTTCGAATCCAAGTCCGTCCGCGTAAAACGTTTCCGCTTCATCCAGACGGGCGACGTGCAGGTGAATGTGCCCCATGATCGTTTCCGGGGGCAATCCGTCCCACGGCTGCCTCCGCACGCCGTCCAGCAAATCGCGAAAATCAAGCGGATCCACCGTCATGGAAACTTCCCGGTTTTGCCATTCCCATTCGGACGGATCACGGTCCCGGTAAATTTCGATGCCGTTGCCGTCCGGATCGTGCAAATACAGCGCCTCGCTCACCAGATGGTCGGCGGATCCGAGGGGAATGTCCCGTTCGGCGAGATGCAGCACGATTTGCGCCAGATGCTCCCGCGTCGGGAGAAGCAGCGCGAAATGATACAATCCGGTCGTCCGTCGCGGCTTCGGCACCGCATCTTCCGGCTGCTCGAGCGTGACCAGAGCATGTTTGCCGTCCGCCGTCAGTTCGGCCATGTTCCCTTTTTGGGACAGGACGGAAAATCCGATGACTTCCCGGTAAAAATGGAGGGCACGATCCAGGTTTTGCACGTTGAGATGAACATGGCTGACATACGTGGCCGGTTTTTTGTGAAATGACACTGTCAACGCCCCTTTTGATTGGTTTTTCCCATTTTACCAGAAACGTCATCTGATCGCCAAAAAAATGCCGGTTTCGTTGAACCGGGCTACAATTCGTAAAACGTTTCTTCCCTTTTCGGCATGCGGACTTCCAAAATCCCGTTTTTGACGGCGGCCCGGGCGCGCCGCGGATTGACCGGCTTGTTCAGCGGCACTTCGCGCCGGACATCCGGCGGCCATTCGACCCTGAGCCGGTGCGAACCGATCCGCGTACGCACCTGGCTGCTTTTCACCCCGCCGGGCAGTAAAATGCGGGCGATCAGATGGCGATGGGTTTCGAACAGTTCAATGCGGGACATTCCCGGCACCGCCGGTTTGCGGGCGGCGGCGACGCTCACGAACGCCCGGTCCAGGGCATCCTGCACCATTTTGCCGACCGGAAACGGAACATGCATCATGTTCCCCAAACGCAGATCGTCTTTCAAAAAAGGAAATGCCCGGGTCATCCACTCTTCGAAACGGGCCCAATCCCATTCCGGGCCGACCGTGTTTCCGCGCTGCTCGTTCTCCATGTTGCCACTCTCCTAGGCGTTGCTGGCCGTCGAGCTGTCGATGACGTCGGGATCGATCGTATTGTTCACGCTGGCGCCGTTGAGGGTGTTGACCACGTTGCCCACGTTGGCACCGCCCTGCCCCGCGATCGATTTCGATGTCGATTTTGGCGAAATGTTGAGCGTATCCCCGAAGTTGATGATGCCCTCGTTGCTGTTGATGTTGACTCCGCCGACGATGGAAGGCACCGTTCATTTCTCCTTTCCCGCCCCGGCGGGAGGCTCCCCGAACAGATGGCGGATATGTTTGATGCGGGATTCAGCCGCAAGTTCGCAGCTGGAACCGACCTGGATGATGACGGAGCTGGACGCGGCGACGATGCGGATGCTGCCGACATGGACGGGCGGCTTCGGCGAAACGCGTTTCATGACCAACCGTTCGGCAAGATCGGGCAGCGAAACGGGACGCGTATAGGCGGCATAGTTTCGCATGGCAAATTCCCCGAAGGGAAAGACGGCCTCTTGCCGCTGGACGGCCAGCACCCGGCTGACCGGCGCCAGCCGCTCGGAGTCGCCGATCTCGATGGCGGATGAGTTGTCAAGGCTCAGCACGGACAGTTCCCCCACCACGGATTTCCGGGCGTCATCCATCGCCGGAAACACCGTCCTGCCCGTTTGACGGCGCTTCGAGGGGCGATTCGAAGACCGACACGAGGTGCGTCCGGACAAGATCGCCGACCAGCAAAACCGACGAAACGGACATCGCGAGGATCGAGACGGACCCGATGGAAAGTTCGCCGCTTGTTACCGCAAGTTCCAGATTTTCCATGCTACTCCTTCTTCCCGCCGTTCAAATGTTGGATGTAAACGTCAAACGTGCCCAGAATGTCGGCTTTCACCTTTTCAAAAATGTCCCGCTCCAGTTGTTCGGCAGGTTGATCCGCGCTCCCTTGGACGTTCAAGTAATGGCGTATCCGTTCGTCGATCTGCCTTTCGACATCCTGGATCACGAACTGCCGATGCAGTTCATCCAGGGAAACCGACCATTTTTCTTCCATTTGCTTCAAGGCATCCGCCGCTTCGTGTTTGAAAAATTCCGCAACTTTGCGACGCACCCCTTCGAAGGATCCCGATACGTTCCGGGATTCCGGATTCAGGGAGATCGCCTCATTGTTCACCGCGAGTTGTCCAAGATCGGTGCCGCCGCCGTCCGGTTTGACGCCGATGTGCAAATTGCCCTGCAGATGCTCGACCTTGAGCAGGTCGAACCGGTATTCGTGCTTGACGGGCTGCACGTGCTGTTTGCGGAACGATTCCCACTCATCGCGAAGCAGCTTCAATTGCTGTTCGATGTCCCGGAGCGCTTCGTTCTGGCGTTGCAAATAGGCGTGGAGTTGCGCCATGTACGCCTGCCATTCTCCATTCAGCGTTCCTCTCCCCTTTCCCCCCGCCCGGTTGCACCGTTGCTAAAACGATGGCGAAACGAGCGGAACGTAGGGTGACATCGTCTGGCCGGTCGTGCCGATTTGCGGTGCCGGCGTGGTGAAACCGCCGGTGTTCATCGTTTGGGACAGCGGTTTGATGATGCCGGCGGTGCCGATCTGGAAAACGGAGGCGTTGGATATGCCGTCGATGCGAATCATGTGGATGTGGATCGATTGGTGGACGACCAGGATCATGCCGCAAACCTCCTCCGGCTTACGGGCTTATGAGTTCGGGCGCCGGTTTCCGCTCGATGAAAGCCGTATCGCTGACCCGGATGAGGCTCGGCGCGTTCATCACGTTCATCGTGTCACCGGAATTGAACGATCCGCCGCCGGCGAACGTGTAACTTTCCGCGATCGGTGCGATGATGCGGACATCGCCGATGTTGAGCACGCCGGTCATGCTGTTCACGTTGACCGTTCCGACAATGGCCGGCATCAACACTCACCCTCTGGACTATTTATAATGTATGGTATGCCTGATTATGTATGGGCGTTCATCCTTGCCGGAAGAGGTAACGGGAAATGAAAATGGACGTGAACAACCGAAAGCTCCGGATCGGCCATGTGGCGATCCAGAGCATCGATGCGGCATCCCTGGTCCAATTTGGCGACGCGGAGACGGTGACGACATCAAGCCTGACGGACACGCCCGCCGACTCCCTCATCATTGCGCCGATGGTGCCGCTCGTTCCCCCGTACGGAGGAGGCGGAGCGCATTCAGCGTGACGATGAGGGTGGCGCCCATGTCGGATGCGATGGCGATCCACAGCGTCAGCCAGCCCGGGATGACAAGCAGGAGGGCGGCCAGTTTGACGATCAGGGAAAAGGCGATGTTTTCCTTGATGACGGCGAGCGTCTTCCGGCTGAGGCGGACGGCGAAGGGCAGCCGGGTCAGGTCATCGCCCATCAGCGCGATATCCGCCGTTTCCAGGGCAACGTCGGTGCCCGCTTGGCCCATGGCGATGCCTACCGTGGCCGCGGCCAGAGCCGGGGCGTCATTGATGCCGTCGCCGACCATGGCGACGTTGCCGAAGCGGGATTGCATCGCTTGCACGGCCCGCCATTTGTCTTCCGGCAGCAACTCGGCTTCCGCCGCCGTCATCCCCGCTTCCTTCCGAATCGCTTCCGCGACGATCCGGTTGTCCCCGGTCAGCATCACCGTTTGCCGGATGCCGAGTTCGTGGAGGGCGTTGACGGCGGCAGCAGCCGAATCCCTCAGCTCGTCCCGGACCGCAAGCAAGGCAAGCAGTTCCCGGTCCGTTCCGGCCAGGATCACCGTCTTTCCTTCCCGCTGCAGCGATTCCGCCATCGTGAGTCGCTCTTCGGACAACCCCCTGTGACCCAGTTCGGCCATCCAGGCGGGGCTGCCCACGACAAATTCCGATCCCTGTACGGTGCCTCTCACCCCTTTGCCGGTGACGGACCCGAACCGTTCAACCCGGAATGCGGCATGATCCGCCCCTTCCTCCTCGGCCTTGCGCACGATCGCCGCAGCAAGCGGATGGTTGGCCCGGTGCTCGAGGGCGGCGATCACCGCGAGCAACGCGGATCGGTCGGTTTGGTCATGGAAAGGAACGTAATCGGTCACGACCGGGGTTCCCTTGGTCAGCGTGCCTGTTTTGTCGAAGGCGATCGCCTTCACCGCCCCCAGCCGTTCAAGATGGATGCCGCCCTTGATCAGCACGCCTTTCCTTGCGGCGCTGCCGATGGCGGAAACGATGGAGACCGGCGTGGAAATGACGAGGGCGCACGGGCAGCCGACGACCAGCACGGAAAGACCGAGATAAAGCCATTTGGACCATTCGCCGTCGGCAAAGAGCGGCGGCACGATGGCCACCAGGGCGGCCAGCAGAACGATGGCGGGCGTATAGTACCTCGCGAAAGCGTCCACGAAGGACTGGGCCGGCGCCCGTTCGGCCTGTGCGTCTTCCACCAGATGGATGATTTTGGCGATGGTCGAGTCCTCCGCCCGCCGGGTCACGCGGATTTCGAGCAGGCCTTCCCCGTTCAAGGTGCCGGCGAAGACGGCGTCCCCCTCCTTTTTGAAGGCGGGGACGGATTCCCCGGTGACGGCCGCCTCGCTGACCGTTCCGCCGCCCGCGATGACGACGCCGTCCATGGCGATTTTTTGCCCCGGTTTGACGATGATGACGTCGCCGACGGCCAGTTCATCGACCGGAACGGACAGTTCCCGTTCTCCTCGCCGTACCGTCGCTTCCCTCGGCGCCAGTTCCAGCAGGGAACGGATCGATTTCCTCGCCCGTTCCATTGCATGGCGTTCCAGCGCCTCGCTGGCGGCAAACAGGAGAACGACCACCGCGCCTTCCGCCCATTCCCCGATCAACGCGGCGCCGATGATGGCGATCGTCATGAGGGTTCGCATGTCAAACCGCCACCTGGCCAAATTTTTGAGCCCTGTCGCGAACAACCGAAAGCCCCCCAGGACGATGGCCGCGCCAAAAAGCAGCTTTGTCAGCGCATGGGCTTCCCCGAACCCGAACAACGACGCATACCCGAGTGCGGTCAACAGCCCGGACACGAGCCACTGAACATGTTTTCGGTAAAACGGCACGTTCTCCGTTGCGGATCGTCCGGCGGATCCGTTCCCGGCGTCTTCCGGTTTTTCCGGATAAACGCTCAGTTGCTCAAACTTGCCGGCCTCCTCCAATTGTTCAACGGTCACTTCCCCGTAAACCGTAATTTTTGCGGCGCCGAAATTGACGACGGCGTCTTGCACGCCCGGCAATTGCTTGACATTGGTTTCGAACGTTTTGGCGCAATTCGCGCAGGAAAGTCCCTCCACCCGGTAAACGGATTTGGCTTTGTTTTCTTCAGTCGAAACGGCCATGCTTCGTTTCCTCCCCCGGAAGTTTGGCTTTGGTCTGCATCATCGGCATGAGCCGGCTGCCGGCAAACGATCCGAACAACGTGCTTGGCGTCTTTCCGGTGTTTGGTGATCTCCATTATTATGAAAGATTGTGTTGCACATTTCAATGATGTTTGCCGGTTTCGTCAAAACATGCACGTGCCGTCAATGGTCGTCATGCCCGGCCCGGAGCGAATCCGGCATGCTCCTGTTCCGCAAAAAAAAGAGCGGTCTTCCGCTCCAAGTTTTTTCTTTATCGTGTTTGCCGTTTTTCGTTCTCCCGTCTCTCTCTGCTTGTTCAAATATAGATCGGCATCGGATCGATTTTGGCGCCGTTCTCGCGAACTTGCATGCCTTGATCGTTGAACTCGTACAGACGGTGGATGAGCACCAGCACCTCGTCTCCGGGCTTCAGCAGTTCCTTGTCCAACGGCCGGTAGCCGGTGATGATGCTGTCCCGCGCTTCCACGACGACGAGCCAGTTGGCACCGCGGAATATGACGTCCGTCACGATCCCCTTCTCCGCCGCATTGGGCAGCGAAATGTCTTTGTCCGTGCCGATTTCCACATTCTCCGGGCGGACGAGCGCCTTCGAACCGGGGAGCGGGTTTTCGAATCCTTTCCATCTTCCGTCGTTTTCGATCACGGTCGATTCGCCGATGAAGCCGGCGACGAACACCGTTTCCGGATTCCGGTAAATGTCGATCGGCGTGCCCTGTTGCTCCACTTTCCCCTGGTTCATGATGATGATTTCGTCGGCCACTTCCACCGCTTCTTCCTGGTCGTGGGTGACGAAGATGCTGGTGATGCCGACTTCGCGGATCATCGATTTCAGCCAGGCCCGGAGTTCTTTGCGAACTTTGGCGTCGATGGCCGCGAACGGTTCGTCCAGCAGAAGCAGCTGCGGTTCGGGCGCCAGCGCCCTCGCGAACGCCACCCGCTGCCGTTGGCCGCCCGACAGCTGGTGGGGCAACCGGTGGGCGAGCCCGGAAAGACCGGTCCGCTCCAGCAGTTCTTCCACGCGCCGTTTGATTTCCTCTTTGCTCCGCTTCTGCACCTTCAGGCCGAAGGCGATGTTTTCAAACACCGTCATATGGCGGAACAGCGCGTAGTTTTGAAAAACGAGGCCGATCCCGCGCTCCTGGGGCAGAAGATGGTTGACCCGCCGGCCGTGAAAGCGAATGTCTCCCGCATCGGGCGTTTCCAGACCGGCCAGCATGCGCAGCACCGTCGTCTTGCCGCTGCCGCTCGGCCCGAGCAGGCCGACCAGTTGTCCCTGGCGGATTTGAAAATGGACGTCCTTGACGGCCGGGAAGCGGCCGAACGATTTGCTCAGTCCTTCTACGGTCACATGCATCGTCATTCTAACCTCCGTGGGTTTCCGCTTTCCGCTGCTGCCATTCCACGATACTTTTCACCGCCAGGGTGACCAGCGCCAGCAGGACAAGCAGCGAAGCGACGGCGAAGGAAGCGGTGAACTGGTATTCGTTGTACAATATTTCGATGTGGAGCGGCATCGTGTTCGTCTGGCCCCGAATGTGCCCGGAGACGACGGATACGGCGCCGAATTCGCCCATGGCGCGGGCGTTGCACAGGATGATGCCGTACAGCAGCCCCCACTTGATGTTGGGCAGCGTCACCTTCCAGAAGATGCGCCACCCCCCGGCCCCCATGCTGACCGCCGCTTCTTCCTCCTGGTTGCCCTGCGCCTGCATGATCGGGACGAGCTCCCGGGCCACGAAGGGAAACGTGATGAAAATCGTGGCCAGCACGATGCCGGGCAACGCAAAAATGACTTTGAAGCCGTGTTCGGAAAGCCACGGGCCGAACAGGCCGTGGGAACCGAACAGGAGCACGAAGATCAATCCGGAAATGACGGGCGATATGGCAAAAGGCAAATCGATGAGCGTCACGAGCACCTGTTTGCCCCGGAACCGGAATTTGCTGATCGCCCATGCCGCCGCCACTCCGAAGATCGTATTGAGCGGAACGGCGATGGCGGCGACGGTGAGGGTAAGCCGGATGGCGGCCCAGGCATCGGGTTCGGTGATCGCGTCCAAATAAACGCTGATGCCGTTGTTGAACGCCTCGGAAAAAACGGTAATCAGGGGCAAAATCAAAATGAGCACGAGAAAGGCCATCATCAGAAAGATGAGCGACCATCTTACCCAGGGCGCCTCGGTGCGATGGGCGGCGCGGGGTTTGGCCGTTGGCACGGGCGTGTCGGTTAACGCCATGGTATCCCTCCTAGGGCGCTCAGGCCTGGAATCTGCGGGCGAATTTCCACTGCAGCAGATTGATGAGAAGGAGCAGCAGGAAGGACAACGCCAGCATGACCAGCGCGATGGCCGTTGCGCCCGCATAATCGTACTGCTCCAGTTTGATCATGATCAACAGCGGCGCGATTTCCGTTTTCATCGGCATGTTGCCGGAAATGAACACGACGGAACCGTATTCGCCGATCCCCCGCGCGAAGGCGAGGGCAAATCCGGTGGTGAGGGCCGGCAACAGTTCCGGGAAAATCACCTTCCGAAAAATACGCCAGCACCCTGCCCCCAGACTTGCCGCCGCTTCCTCCACTTCCGGATCGAGTTCCTGCAGCACCGGCTGAACCGTCCGCACGACGAACGGCAAACCGATGAAAATGAGGGCGATGGTAATGCCGAGCTGGGAGAAGGCCGCCTTGATGCCGAATTGGTCGAGAAAGCCGCCGACAATCCCGCTCTTGGCATAAATCGTGGTAAGCGAAATGCCGGCCACCGCCGTCGGCAACGCAAAAGGCAGGTCAATCAGACCGTCGATGAACCGTTTGCCGGGGAAGGGGTAGCGGACGAGCACCCAGGCGGTGAGCAGTCCGATCCCGACGTTGGCCAGGGCGGCGAACAGCGCGGTGCCGATGCTGACCCGATAGGCGGAAAGCACCCGGGGAGCGGTGACGATTGCCCAAAATTCCCCCCAGGAAAGCTCCATCGACTTGATCATCAGCCCGACGAGCGGAAGCAGCACGATCAGGCTGAGATACAGAAGGGTGTATCCCATGGACAGCCCGAAACCGGGCAAGATGCTCTCTTCTTTCCAACGTTTGAACATGACTCGTTCCCCTGATTGCGTGGTTTGTTACTTCTTCGGTTTTTTCGGAGATTCGGAGGACGGATCGTAACGTTTGCGTTCGAGCCGGTCGATTTGCACGATTTTTCCGTCATGCACCGTGATTTGAACCTGACCGTACTTCAAACCTTCGATGCTTTCCGCGATCTGTTTCAACCAGAACAATTTTGGATCCCCGGCGTTTGCCGTCATCCTTCATGCACCTCCTGCCCCTTCGATCAAGGCTCATAAATTTGATCGAAAATGCCGCCGTCGGAGAAAAATTTCCGCTGGGCTTCCTGCCAACCGCCAAATTCGTCGACCGTGATCAGGTCAAGCGCGGGAAACTGGTCCGCAAATTCCGCAGCAACCGCGGCAAGCCGCGGGCGGTAGTAGTTTTCCGCAGCGATCCGTTGCCCCTCTTCGGAATATAAATATTCAAGATAGGCCGTTGCGATCTCCCGGGTGCCTTTTTTCTCCACGTTTTTGTCAACGACGGCAACCGGAGGCTCTGCCAGTATGCTGAGAGAAGGTACGACGATCTCCAATTTGTCCGGTCCCAATTCGTTGATGGACAGGAACGCTTCGTTTTCCCAAGCCAGCAGCACGTCGCCGATTTCCCGTTCCACGAACGTCGTGGTCGAACCGCGGGCGCCCGAATCGAGCACCGGAACGTGTTTGAACAGTTCGGTGACAAATTGTCTTGCTGCCTCTTCGTCATTGTTGTTTTGCTTCAGGGCATAGCCCCAGGCGGCCAGGAAGTTCCAGCGTGCACCGCCGGACGTTTTCGGGTTCGGGGTGATCACTTCCACGCCTTCCTTGATCAAGTCGCTCCAATCATAGATGCCCTTCGGATTGCCCTTGCGGACGAGAAAGACAATCGTGGACGTATAGGGCGAGCTGTTGTCGGGCAGTCTATCCTGCCAATTGGCTTCGATCAAGCCGGCTTGCGCCACTTCGTCGATGTCATAAGCGAGGGCCAGCGTCACGACGTCGGCTTCCAAACCGTCGATGACCGCCCTGCCTTGTTTGCCCGATCCGCCGTGGGACTGGTTGATGGTGATTTTCTCGCCGGTTTTTTCTTCCCAATGGGCAATGAACGCCTTGTTGAACGCTTCGTACAATTCCCGGGTCGGGTCATAGGACACGTTCAACAACTCAACGCTCGCCGCCTGCTTGTTTCCGCAAGCTGCAAGACTGACCGCCACCAACAAAATGAACGTCACAATCGCCATTCTTTTCATCTTGTTTCTCCTCCCCATCAAATCTTCCCCCAATTATTGGGTATGCCGTGCGGGTCTCTGGCGGTCCAGTCGACTAACGCATTAATCCTATCAGTTTAGTATGGTTTCGGCATGTTGGTACTATAGCATCCGGACAACCTGGCTGTCAATCCGTTATTTTACAATTTCTGTTTTCCTGCAAACAAAAAAGGAGCGGCCGCAGCCGCTCCCGCTCCCCTGTTCACTTCATGAACATTCGCGCAATCCAGGCGATCAGGGACAACATTACGCTGATGATGATGCAGGTGACGATCGGAAAATAAAACCGGACATTCCCCTTCTCGATCACGATGTCGCCGGGCAACCGGCCGATCGGGAAAAAACGGCCGACCGCCAGCCACACGAGTCCGATCACCACCAGCACGATTCCGAGTCCGATCAGGAATTTTGGTATGTCGTTCAATTCGCTCACCCCGTATCGGAAAATCGTTCTTTCTTTACATGATCCCATATGGCCTGCCTATCGACATGCAGTTGTCATGCGTTGTCCGGCTCCGTTTCCCGCTTGCCGAACAGCCACTTCAAGAGCGGCGGCGTGACAAGCGTTGTGGCGACGACCACGAGGACGGCCGACGTAAAGTAATCCGAATGGAGCAACCCGGAGCTGAGCCCGATGGATGCGATGATGAGGGCCACTTCTCCGCGGGAAATCATGGCTGCCCCGATGGCGATGGAAGAACGGTTGTTGAAACCCGTCAGGCGTGCGCCAAGACCGCAGCCGACCAATTTTGTCAGAATGGCCATCACCGTCAAGGCAAGCGCAAACCATATCTGTTCTCCCAATCCTTCGAATGTGACGTTCAATCCGATGCTGAAGAAGAAAATCGGAACAAAAAACGTGTAGGCAACCGGATTCAACTTCTCTTCCACCGTGTGGCGGAAATTCGTCCGGGAAATGGCAAGACCGGCCGCGAAGGAACCGATGATGCCGGCCATGCCCGTTTCGTCGGCGAACCAGGCGAAGGCGAGGCCGATGACCAGGGCGATGCTCGCGACGGGTTCCGTAATTTTGAGCCGGCTCAGCCACTTCATCACGCGGGGGACGAGCCACCATCCCGCCACGATGACGACGGCAAAGAACAGCACCTTGAGTCCGATGGTCATGCCGATGGAAATGTCGGTCCCCGCCCCCATGATGCTCATGATGACCGCCAACAGCAACACGACCAGCACGTCGTCCACCACCGCAGCGCCGAGAATGGCAGCCCCTTCCCGGGAATTGAGACGGTTCAGCTCCTTCAGCACCTGCACGGAAATGCTGACGCTCGTCGCGCAGAACAGGGTGCTGAAAAACAGGGCGTGGGTTTGGTCAAATCCAAAGGCGACGACGATGCCGTAAGTGCCGATGAAGGGCAAAATGACGCCGCCCACGGCCACGGCCAAAGCCGCCAGCCAGTTTTCCTTCATCGTTTTCAAATCCGTCTCGAGTCCGGCAAGGAACATAAGCAAAAGTACGCCGATTTCCGCCATGAATTCAATGAGATCGCTGTGATCCACGATGCCGAGAACAGCCGGTCCCAAAAGCATGCCGATGATCAGCTTGCCGAGCACCGCGGGCTGGCCGAGACGAACGGATACATCGCCGGCGATTTTGATGGCGAAGATGATGAGTGCGATTTGCCAGATGGTGTGATAGATCATGCATTCTCCTCCTGAACTGTTATTCCTGTTGCGATCACGGGAATTCCGAAAAAAGACAAAAGTGGAGCCTGTTTGACAGGCTCCACCATTTTCAAATCCATTATTCATATCCCATGACCCTGACGCAATGATCACGAGGAACATTATAGCGCAAGGTTGTCCCGCGTGCAAGCGGTTTCGATCGGCTTGCACCGTTCGATTTACTCTGCAATATTCCCGGTCTGTTCCGTTTGGAAATACAGGTCCACCGCCTTGACCAATGCCCGGGCAAAGGCGTCCTGCCGCTTGCTGTTCATCAGCAATTTCCGGTCATTGGCATTGGTCAGCACGGCGAGTTCCAGCAACACGGAAGGAACGGAATTCATGCGGTTGACGTAGTAGTTCCGGTTGTCGATGCCGCGGTCCTTGCTGCCGATGGCGGGCTGCACCTGGCTTTGGACGATCTGCGCCAACCGTTTGCTTTCTTCCGGATACGGGTTCTGCCTCCCGTCGTAATCGCTCCTGGCGTTGTAGAACGTCACGGTGCCGCGAAAACTTTGCACCGGATTGGAATCGGCATGGATGGAAATGAAAATGTCGCCGCCGACCCTGGAGGCAAATTCGGCACGGCAGGCCAAGTCTTCTTCGTTGCGTTTGTAATTTTCCTTGCAGGAGCGATCCTGGGTGCGGGTCAAATACACGACATAGCCGGCTTTCTCCAGCGCCTCTTTCGCTTTCGTCGCGAACAGGAAGACGAGGTCGGCTTCTTTCGTTCCGTCCTTCAGCGTGGCGCCCGGATCCTTCCCGCCATGTCCGGGATCAAGGACGATCACTTTGCTGCCGATGGATGTGGACGCCTTCTCGAGCTGCACGTAGGGCTTCGCCACGTACGCAACCTCGTTCCCGTACGGAATGCTCACCCATTCTTCGAACTGCTCCAGGACGGAGATCACGGCGCCATTGGGCAGCTTTCCGATGATTTCATCTTCCAGGGACGGCCCTTTGCGAACGTTCAAATTGCCGCTCGTCAAGGTCACGATGCCGATCCACTTCTCTTCCCCGCCTTCGTCGGGCTTGTCCGCTCCGACCGCGTCGTCCCCCGCCAAGTTCTCCTGTCGCGGCCCCGCATCCGGGGATAATGCCGAATCCCCGTACGGCTGTCCGGATTCATGCACGGTTGCCTGATCGTCCGCAAGGTCCGATTCGTTCACGACGGCGACGAGTCCGGCGGAACCGCCTGATCCCGCGGCCATGGCGGCCAGCGGCTGGGTTGCCAGCAACAGGAAGGCAAGCAGCGTCTTTCTGATCATGATTGCAGGTTTCCTCTCCCCGAAAAATATCACTGCAATCCATTAGACGCAAAACTTGCAAAAAGGATGCGGACATTGGCGAAAAAATGAAAAAAAGATCGGAGTCGAGCCGGACCGCAAACAACCTGCCCGATACAAAACGGACTTCTATCCGGCATGAAACAGGTCGATCGACTCCTGTCGCGGTTTTCGCTTCATCAGCCAGCCGGCATAAGGTACGCCGCGACTGATCAACTGTTTCATGATCAACGCGTAACGACCGTTCTGGGCGGGATTTTTCGATGAAAAGACGATGTGCGCCAGTTCGTCGATCATCGCCTGTTCTTCATCCAGGAGAATGTCCGTCCGGTCAATCCAATGCACGCTCCCGTCACAGGATCTCGCCTGAAAGACGACATTCCGGTATTTCCCCGTCCTCCCGCCGTCGGCAGGCTCCGCCTGCACCCTCTCCTGCCTAGACAGCCACAACGCATTCGTCCCCATCCGAACACCCCCTGAAATGGAATTGATTTGTTTTCATTATAGCAGAACATATGTTCGTTGTCCATCGTTTGCACGGCATAAAAATCCGGAAAAATCGCGATTTGCCGGGCGTTTGCCAACTGTTCGAGTGTTCACATAGACGGATCGGCTGACGATGCATCGTGGCGTATACCTGCGCCGTGCCACTGTTCAGAACCGGAACGTTCCGTTCCTCCTGCTCCGGCACAACCCGAATCTCCTGCTCCATTCGACATCCCGGAACATGAACAGTCCAACCCTTTATTTGATTTGTAACGGAACTGCAGGGCGTTATTTGGCCAAATTACCGCAGTTCAAAATTGTAACGGAACTTCAGGGCGCTATTTTCGGTTTTTGCCCAAGAACGGCTTCTTTTTTGCGAAATAGTGCCCTGTCGTTCCGTTAGCACCGAAAAATATCCAATTCTGCTCAAATAGCGCCCTGTCGTTCCGTTGGCGACCCGGGTTGCATGTGAAAACCCCCGCTTCCCTTTCATCGGAAGATTGGTCATGGTTGCCGTGATGCCGAGGCTCCCCGCCGATTCCCCGCTCCCCGGATGGATCCGGTTTTCCCGATCACGTCTTTCGTTTTCAATTTGCGGCTCCAAGGAAATGTGGTACAATTCGGTGAAAACGACTCGGGATTGGAGCGATAGTGAACATGCAATACGATTTTGACAAAAGGCCGGACAGACGAAACACCCGCTCCTACAAATGGGATCAATCGCTGAAACTGTTTGGGCGCGAGGACTTGCTGCCGTTGTGGGTGGCGGACATGGATTTCGAAAGCCCTCCTGCTGTGAAGGAGGCGATGGTGCGCCGTGCGGAGATCGGCATATACGGCTATACGATTCCCGACGAAGCGTACAAAGACGCCATCGTCCGCTGGTTCGACCGGCGCCACGGCTGGCGGCTGGAAACGGAATGGCTCTCCGATTCCCCCGGCATCGTCACGTCGCTCAGCCTTGCCGTCGAATTGTTCAGCGAACCCGGCAGCCCGGTCATTTTGCAAACGCCGGTCTACTATCCCTTTTTTGACGTCATCGAAATGAACGGCAGGCAGGCGGCGGAAAACCCGCTCATCAAACGGAACGGTCGTTACGAAATGGATTATGACCATCTGGAATCTTTGATGAAGAAAGGCGCCCGGTTGCTTCTTCTGTGCAACCCCCACAATCCGGGCGGACGGGCATGGAGCCGCGGGGAATTGCTGCAATTGGCGGAACTGTGCGAAAAATACGGGGTCAAGGTCGTTTCTGACGAGATCCACTGCGACCTGATGATGCCCGGCCATACGCATGTCCCGTTCGCTTCCGTTTCGGAAGCTGCCGCGGACATGACGCTGACCTGTCTGGCGGCGACGAAAACGTTCAATCTGCCGGGCCTGCACACGTCGTTCATCGCGGCGTCGAACCGCACGATCAAACGAACGTTCGACCGGCGCATCAAAGCGCTCAGTTTGCACATGACGAATTTCTTCGCCCATGACGCCGTCAAGGCGGCGTACGATCATGGCGAACAATGGCTGGACCAGCTCCTCGTGTACTTGTCCGGCAATCTGAAGGCGGCACTGGATGTATTGGGTGAACGGCTGCCGGAAGCCGAGCCGATGATTCCGGAAGCCACCTATTTGTTGTGGGCGGACTTTACCCGCCTCGGCCTTGACACGGCCGGCTTGAAACGGCTCATGTACGAAAAGGCCGGCGTCGCTTTCAATGAAGGCTCGATTTACGGCAAACCGGGCGAAGGGCATTTGCGCATCAACCTGGCGTGTCCCCGTTCCCTGCTGCTGGAGGCGATGGACCGGTTCTGCACTGCCGCCCGGACGTAAAACGGCAACCAAAGCCGCGCGAATCGGTTGCACCGTTGTTTTGCAAATACCGCACCGGTGTACGACGGCCCGTCGATCGCTCTTTCTCCCCGGTTGCGAGCCTGTCCCCGGTCCCTGATCGAACCAAAAAACGCCCGCCGGACGGCATCTGGCCGCTTTCGGACGGGCGTTTTTCCTATTCGTTTCAATTCCCCCCGCTTCCTCTCGGCCGCACCCGGTTCGTCGGTTTGGCCGAGAGCGGATCTTCCGGCCAGTCATGTTTCGGATACCGGCCCTTCAGTTCCTTCCGCACCTCATAATAGGTCGATCGCCAAAAACCGGCCAAATCCCGGGTAATTTGCACGGGGCGGCCCGCCGGCGACAGCAGACGGAAGACGACGGGCAGCCGGCCGTCCGCAAGACGCGGCGTTTCCTTCAGCCCGAACACTTCCTGCAGCCGGACCGCCACGAAAGGCGCTTCGGGGTCCCCGTAATCGACGGGAATGCGGCTGCCGCTCGGCATCGTCAGATGCGTCGGGACAAGCTGATCGAGCCGCATTCGCTGTTCCCATGTCAGAAGACGAAGCAGCGCTTCATGAAGCGGAATGCGTTCCACGTCCTGCAGTGAACGGCATTCGGCCAGCTCATCCCCCAACCAATTGTTTAAATTCATTAACAATTTACCATCTGAAACATCCGGCCATGAGTCGGCCAATCCGGCCATCGCCGCGATTCGTTCGCGCAATTGCACCGCCTTGCGGCTCCAGGGCAACACGCCAAGCCCTTTTTCGCGGATGACGTTCAGCATGACCGCTTTCACCCGTTCCGGATCCGGGGAGGGGTCCTGCACGGATTTGAGGACCCATTTGCCCAGCCGGGTTTCCACGCGGGCGACCACCCGTTGTTCCGCATCTGACCACTCGACGGTGTTTGCCGTTTCCAGGCGGGTTTTATGACGTTCCAGCAGCTGCTGCTCGCGGACCGGAGCAGCCAGATGGATCAAGCCGTTCGCGCCCGTGTCATCCATGTCGGCCACGACGATCCACGGTTCGCCGGCTAGCGGTTCACCCGGCCTGAATGCCGCGCCGCGCCCGTTGCTGAGAAGGAACGTGCCGTTGCCGCGGTTTTTGGCAATGCGGTCGGGGTAGGCGAACGACAACAACAGGCCGCACACTTCGTATGGATCCGCCGCGGCCCGGGCAGCTTCGTTCCTTCCTCCCGCGCCGTCGGCATAGCCGCCGGTCCGTCCGTCCGCAGCGCTTTCCACGCCGAACAATCGGCACAACCGCGCGGTTTCCTTGTCCATCTGCCCGGAAATGCCGGGTCCTTTCATTCCGTGCCGGGAAGCCGAACCGTCAAGCAGCGGCCGCAAATCGGCCTGGTGTCCCGCTCCCGGCGGACGGGATTGCCGTTCCTCCAGCAAGGCGGCCAGCCGGCAGGCGATCCGTCCGAGTCCCAACTGACGCGCCTCGATGATCATGACGGCCAGACGGGGATGAATGCCGGCCAGGGCCGCTTCCTTGCCCGCTTCGGTGAGAGAGCCGTTCTCCGCCAACAGACCGAGCCCGCGAAGCAGTTCCTCCGCCTGCCGGTAATGCGCCGAAGGCGGCGGCGTCAGCCAAAACAGTTCGTCCGGTTCCGCCCCCCACTGTTTCAGCGTCAACACCAGAGGCGCCAGATCGGTTTCGGCGATTTCCGGCACGCGCTGTTCGTCAAGCCGGCGATGTTCTTCTTCCGTCCACAGCCGGTAACAGACCCCCGGAGCCGTGCGACCGGCGCGTCCTTGCCGCTGCGTGGCGGATGCCCGCGAAATGCGCACCGTTTCCAGCCGGTTCATGCCGGTCCGCGGCGAAAAGCGGGAAACCCGCACGTACCCGCTGTCCACGACGACACGCACGCCTTCCACCGTCAGACCGGTTTCCGCAACGGGGGTGGACAAAATGACCCGCCTTCTGCCGTCCGGCACCGGCTTCAGCGCGCGGTCCTGCTCTTCCGCCGGCAGCCCGCCGTGCAGCGGAATGAGGTCCGCCTCAATCCTCACGGATTCCAGAAGGTCCATCGTCCGGCGGATCTCCCGCCAGCCGGGCAAAAACACGAGCACGTCGCCCTCCTGTTCGATGAGGGCGCGTTTGACCGTCCCCGCCAGCGCCGCAAGCCAATCGTCCCCCTGCACCGGTTTGTCCCGATGGACGACCTGTACCGGGAACGCTTTCCCCTCGCTCGTCACGACATCGGCATCCAGTTTCTCCGCCAGTTCTTCCGCTTCCAGGGTGGCGGACATGACGAGCAGCCGGAAACCGGCATCGAGCAACCGGCGGCTGTGCAGGCAAAGCGCCAGGCCGGTATCGGCATGCAGGCTCCGTTCATGAAACTCGTCGAAAATGACGAGCCCCGTGTCGGACAACAGCGGATCGGCGAGCAGCATCCGGGTGAGCACGCCCTCCGTCACCACTTCAATGCGCGTGCCCGGACCGATCCGCGTATCCCCCTGCATCCGGTAGCCGACGGTTTGGCCGACCGGTTCCCCCAATTCGGCGGACAGGCGGCGGGCCACAGCCCGGGCGGCCACCCGCCGCGGTTCCAACAGGATGATTTTCCGGCCGTCCAGCCATTGTTCCCCGAGGAAGGCAAGCGGAACCCGCGTCGACTTCCCGGCCCCGGGCGGCGCCACAAGCACGGTCGTTGCGCGGTTGCGCACCGTCAGGAGCAGATGATCCAGCACGCCGTCGATCGGCAACGGTTGGTTGAAATCCACGCATGAATCGGTCCTTTCTGCTCATCATTGCTGATTCCGGCATCCCGCCACGGCCTGTGACAGGATATGGGCCGCAATGGGGCGATTCCGGTTGCGGGACGGACAAAACCGCCTTGCCGTCCGGTTTTCGCCCATGATAAAATGATAGCAGGACATGAGCAGGGTGCAAGAGCCCTGCTCGTTTTTGTCCGCATCTTTCGCCATTGGGGGAACCATCGATGTTGCGGGGCCGCTACGCACCTTCTCCTACCGGTTATCTCCATCTCGGAAACGCCTTCACCGCACTGCTTGCCTGGCTGCAAATCCGCCGGGAAAGCGGCGTCTTCGTGTTGCGCATGGAAGACATCGACCGGGATCGTTCCCGGCCGCAGTACGCTGAAGCCATAATGGAGGATTTGCGCTGGCTCGGCCTCGACTGGGATGAAGGACCGGATATCGGCGGACCGCATGCCCCCTATGTGCAAAGCGAACGCCTGTCGCGGTATGAATCGGCGCTCGAACGTCTGCTGGAGGACGGCTGGCTGTATCCGTGCACCTGCACGCGGGCGCTGCTGAAAGCGATCGCCAGTGCGCCCCACGGCCTCGGCAGCGAAGGAGCCGCCTACCCCGGCCTGTGCCGCGGCCGCACGTTGACAGATGAGCTCAGGCAGAGCCGCTATGCCCTCCGTTTTCGGCTGCCGGAAGAACCGGTCTCCTTCCGGGACGGCGTCTTCGGTGAGCAATCGTTCCCGGCCGGCGCCGGCGGCGATTTTGTCGTCAAGCGCTCGGACGGCCTGATCGGCTACCAGCTCGCCGTCTCCGTCGATGATGCGGCCATGGGCATGACCGACGTGCTGCGCGGGGAAGATTTGCTCGATTCCACGCCGCGCCAAATGCTCCTGCTTCGCGCCCTCGGCCATCCCGTTCCCCGCTACGCCCACGTGCCGCTCATCCTCGGGGAAGACGGAAAGCGGTTGTCCAAGCGGCACGGTTCGGTTACGCTGCGGGAGCTCCGCCAGGCGGGTGTCGACAGCCGTCGCCTCGTGGGCTGTCTTGCCCATTGGGCCGGCATCCAGGACGAACCGGAGCCGCTTGCCCCGCAACAATTGATTCCCCGCTTTCGGCTTTCCGCCATCCGGAAAACTCCCGTCGTGTTTGACGAAGCAAAACGCCTCAAGCTGTTTGGATGAAGGGCTCGCGGAACGGTGCATGTTTGCCCCGTCCGTCCGGCCATAAAGCGGCGCCGCCTGCCCTTCGGCAAGCGGCGCATCCGTATTCGTCGCCGTCGGCGCTTCTACCCGACGAACCCAAACCGTTTATTCCTTGACCATATAGATGATCCCGGCCGTCCCCGGCCCGCAATGGGTGGAAATGACGCTTCCCGCAACCGTAACCGCAATGTCGGCTTCGGGCATTTCCCGCTCCAGCGCCGACTTGATCCGCTCGGCCGCCTCCGGCGCACTGGCATGCGTGACAAACACGAGGGAAGGATCGATGCGGTCCTTGTCGGCCAACGCCCGCTTGATCATGACGTCAAATCCTTTGTTGATGGAGCCGCGAATTTTTTCGCCGACGATCATTTTCCCGTCCACCACCTGGACGAGCGGCCGGATTTTCAGCATCGAACCGATCATGTGGCTGAGGGCGTTAAGCCGTCCGCCCTTGTACAAATAGTCCAGCGTCTCGATGACGAACGCCGTCCGCACGTTGCCGGTCATGGCGCGAATCGCCGCGGCCGTCTCCGCCAGCGATTTGCCTTCTTCCCTCAGCTTCACTGCTTTCAGGACCAAAATGCCGATCCCGGTGGACAAGTTGCGCGAATCGACAATTTCCACGGAGCCGTCCGGCAAATCGCCGGCGGCAATGTTGGCGCTTTGCACGGTGGACGAAAAATCCGTGGAAATGCCGATGTACAGCGCCTTTTTCCCTTCTTTGGCGATTTCGGCGAATACGTTGGCAAAATCCCCGGGGGATGCGGCCGACGTCGTCGGCAAAATCCCCGTTTCCTTCACCCTGTCGAATACCCGCTGCCCGTCGCAGTTGACGCCGTCTTCCATCACTTCGCCGCCAAAAACGACTTTCAGCGGAACGATACGGATGTCGTGCGCCCGGACCATGTCCGGCGCCAGGTCGCTGGTGCTGTCCGTCACGATCACGAAATTGTCCATGGCTGTTCCCAACGCTCCTTTACGGCGAATCCCGCGGTTTGACGTGTCCGCGTCTTCTTCCATCCTAACAGAAAACAGGCGGGCTTCCTGTGTCATTTTTTGCATCGGGCGGACAAATCCCCCTGGCAAGTCCGCTGCTTTCCGCATAGATTGCTCGTAGTCCGTTTCATGGACCCAAGGAGGAATGCATGCGATGAAACGATCCGATGTCCGCCAACAAATTCGCCGTCTGTCGGGCAAACGCATCTATGCCGTCACGAAACATGGCGTTGCCGCCGGAAAACTGCTCCGGGTTTCGGGACAGACCGCATGGCTGCGACCGGACAGCATCGGAGGCAAGAAGGTGAAAACCCGGGCCCTCCTGCCCCTCGCGCTCTATGATTTGCTGGCGGTCGGGACGGCACCGTACGGAGGCATCTACGGCCCCTACTACGGCCCCTACTATCCGGGAGGAGGTTATCCCGGAACCGGCCCCGGCCCGCTCTACCCCGGCTACGGCGGCTACGGACCGGGCTACGGGTTTCCCCGGACGGGTCTTTCCCCGAAGTGACGCCAATCCGCCAGCACTTTGGCCATCTGCCAGCAGTCGAAGTCGGGAATGTACTGCACCGCGTGAAAACCATGGCGTTCGTAAAACCGGCGTCCTCTTGCATTGCCGCGGTCGACGCCGACCAGAAGTTCGCCGTACCCTTTGCGGCGGGCGTAACGTTCTCCGCGCTCCAGCAGGCGGCTGCCGATGCCCCGCCCCTGGCACACGGGGTCAACGGCGAGCAAGTCGATCCACATCCGGCCGCCGCGTTCAATCAGATGGATGAATCCGATCAAGGCGCCCTTCCGGTTTCTTGCCGCGTAGGTGGCGCCTTCTTTCAAGCGTATTTTCAACTTTCGCAGGTTGATCGTCTGCGGCGGATGCTTGGCGAGCGGTATGAGCTCTTTTACGATCAACCGGTAAATCCTTCGGTCGTCCGCGGGGGGAAATCGGCGGGTAATGCGTGCAAAAAAACCGTCTTGCGTTCGTGGGCGCAAAACGGTTTTCCCGATCAGTCGCTGCATGTGGCCGGTGCGGGTGGCGTGCCGCCGTCCACGGCAATTTGTTCGGATACGGTATCGCGAATGACCCCGACGACTAGCTGGAGCAATTGGTTGATGTCGTCCTGCGTTTGTTTGAACTCCTGGACGACGGGATACCGGTTCAGCTTTTGTTCCAGCTCCGCGATTTCCCCTTCAATCTTTCGCACCATCTGATCGTTCTTGAAGTATTCGAACCCGACGATTTCCTTCTGTTTTTTCTTGATCTGGCGGATCAAGTCCTGCACTTCCGTGTGATTCTGCACTTTCCGTTCCGCTTCCCGGAAAATGCGCACTTCCTCGGAAGCGGCGATCAATCCGGCCAGTTCCCTGGCTTTGGCCAGGACGTCTTCCTTGAGCAGCACTTCCTCCACCTTGAAGGACGGGATCGTGCTGCGGGGGCAATCGTGATCCCCGTGATGATGGTCAGACACCGCTGTCACACTCCTTCCGCTGCCTTCGCTCAAACGGCGGCAGTTTCCGCTTTGTTTTCCGACTCCACCCATTCCCCGGTCAAATACCAGGTTTGCGTGTCGGTGATTTTCACGTGCGCGAATTCACCCGTGAGCGATGCCGGGCCGCGGAAATGGACCAGTTTGTTGCCGCGGGTGCGACCGCTCAAAATGTCCGGATTGTTTTTGCTTGCGCCTTCCACGAGCACTTCCACCGTCTGGCCGACCAGCTTGCGGTTGGCGGCGAGGCTTTGCTCGGCGATCAAATCGTTCAGCCTGGCGAGGCGCTCCTTCTTCACGTTGTCGGGCACGTTGTCTTCCATCTCCGCAGCCGGCGTGCCGGCGCGCGGCGAATAGATGAAGGTGAAAGCCGAATCGTAGCCGACTTCTCGCACCAGCGACATCGTGTCCTCGAATTGCTCCTCCGTTTCGCCCGGAAAGCCGACGATGATGTCCGTCGTCAGCACGGCATGCGGAATGGCGGCGCGAATTTTGCGGACGAGTTCCAGATACTGCTCGCGGGTGTATTTGCGGCTCATCCGTTTCAAAATGTCCGAGTTGCCGGACTGGACGGGCAGATGGATGTGTTCCACCAGATTGCCGCCCTTGGCCAGCACTTCGATCAGCCGGTCGTCGAAATCCCGCGGATGGCTCGTCGTAAAGCGCACGCGCGGAATGTCGATCTTGCGGATTTCGTCCATCAGGTCGCCGAAGCGGAAGTTGATGTCCGTGAAGTCTTTCCCGTAGGCGTTCACGTTCTGGCCGAGCAGCGTCACTTCCTTGAAGCCGCGGCGGGCGAGCTCCCGCACTTCGGCGATGACGTCTTCCGGCCGGCGGCTGCGCTCCTTGCCCCGGGTGTACGGGACGATGCAGTACGTGCAAAACTTGTCGCACCCGTACATGATGTTCACCCAGGCTTTCATCCCGTCCCGCTTTTTCGGCAAGTTTTCGATGATGTCGCCTTCTTTGGACCACACTTCGATGACCATTTCCTTGCTGAAATACGCTTCCCGGAGCAGATCGGGCAACCGGTGGATGTTGTGGGTGCCGAAGATGAGATCGACATATTGATGCTGTTGCAAAATTTTGGCCACGACGGATTCTTCCTGGGACATGCAGCCGCAAACGCCGAGGATGAGCTCCGGTTTTTCCCGCTTCAGCGGTTTCAAATGGCCAAGTTCGCCGAATACGCGGTCTTCGGCGTTCTCGCGGATGGCGCACGTGTTCAGCAAAATGATGTCCGCCTGGCGACGGTCGCTCGTCGGCAGAAAACCCATTTGCTCCAGCATGCCCGAAATCGTTTCGGAATCGTGTTCGTTCATCTGGCAGCCGAACGTCTGCACCAGATAGTATTTTTGCCCGCCGCGTTTGCCGAAGTCCCGCATGTCTTCGGGAATGCCTGTTTCATAGATGACTTCCGGGCCCGCCTTGCGGCGCTTGCCTTCCCGGAAGTCGGGCTGCGACAGGATCGTGATTTCCCTTCCCTTGATGCGGTAACGGCGGGAACCGTCTTCCCCGACGTTCACCAGTTTGGCGTCCGAGAAGTCGAAATATTTCGAATAATCCTTCGCTTGGCCCGATTGGGTTGGCGTTGATTTGTTCATTTCGTCCATGAATTGCAGCACCTGCTTTCGATATACGGAAAAAGTACCGTCATCCATTATAACATTTCTCATTGCGCATATCTATCAGGAGCTGCAGGAAGTTGCCGGCGTCCGGAAATCAGTCGATGATTTCGCCCGTGTCCCCCGTCGCGATGCCTGCCGCGTTCGCTTCGTCGGTGTCGATGTGCATGTCGAGGGCGAAGGTGTCATGCACCCGGGCCAGCACGTTTTCAAACACGACGCCGCGTTCGCCCCCTACCCGCACTTTCAGCATCTGGCCGTCTTTGATGCCCCATTTTTCCGCTTCGCTCGTATGAAAATGGATGTGGCGGGCCGCCACGATGGCGCCTTCCTCCACCGTCAGTTCGCCCTTCGGACCGACAATGCGGAAACCGGGCGTGCCGGCGGTTTGTCCCGAAGGCCTCACCGGCGGCTTGATGCCGAGCGCGAAGCTGTCAGTGCGGGAAATTTCGAGCTGCGTCAGATTGCGGGCCGGGCCGAGGATGCGCACCTTGTCGAACTTGCCCTTCGGCCCGTACACGGCCACCGTTTCCTCGGCGGCAAACTGTCCGGGCTGCGACAAATCCTTCATCGGCGTCAGCTGGTAGCCGGGGCCGAACAACGCCTCGATATGTTCCGGTTTCAGGTGGATATGGCGCGCGGACACGCCGATCGGAACGATTTTGCTCAATTCGGGTCTCTCCTTTGTTTGATCCTGTTTTCAAGCTGTTTTCATTCTATCGTGATTGGCAAAAAGGACATGTGACCTTTCGCACATGTCCTTCCCTCACTTCCAGTATACCCTTATTTGAATTCCGCAACCAGGCTTTCGAACTGCTCTTCGGTGATCATGATGTCCTGATGGGCCAGCGGTTCCGGATGGAAGCCCGGCAGCAAGTCCTGGTAGCCCTTGCTTTCCGGATTATGGTAGATGAGTCCGCAGAGCATGCCTTCCGTTTCCATCAGTTTCGTCATCGCCATGATCCGGTTGGTCGGATCGTAGCCTTCAATGTCCTCCGTATTGACGATGTGCTCCTTGAACCAGTCGTACGTGTTGACCTTGTTGAAGGTGACGCACGGGCTGAACACGTTGACGATGGAGAAGCCGTTGTGTTTGATGGCCGCTTCGATGAGCTCCGTCAGCTGCTTCAGGTTGCTGGAGAACGATTGGGCGACGAAGGTGGCACCGGCTGCGATCGCCAATTCCAGCGGCGACAGTGCGCTTTCGACGGAGCCGTCGGGCGTCGATTTCGTTTTGAATCCGGTTGCACTGCGGGGCGATGTTTGCCCTTTCGTCAGGCCGTAAATCTGGTTGTCCATGACGATGTAGGTGATGTCGATGTTGCGCCGGATGGCGTGAATCGTGTGCCCCATGCCGATGGCAAATCCGTCGCCGTCGCCGCCTGCGGCGATGACCGTCAGATCGCGGTTCGCCATTTTGAGTCCCTGGGCGATCGGCAACGCCCGGCCGTGAATGCCGTGCAGTCCGTAGGAATGAATGTAGCCGGAAATCCGTCCCGAACAACCGATGCCGCTTACGACCGCCAGGTTTTCCGGTTCAAGCCCGACGTTGGCGGCTGCGCGCTGGATGGCCGCCTGCACGGAGAAGTCGCCGCAGCCCGGGCACCAGTTCGGCTTGACCTGATTCCGGAAATCTTTAAACGTTGCCATCTTCGAGCACCTCTTTGCATTGTTGGTAGACTTCCTTCGGCAGGAACGGCGTCCCGTCGTATTTCAGCACGCTGCGAATTTTGTCCGCAAACCCGGCGTTCAGCTTGATCAGGCTGGCCAGCTGGGCGGTGGCGTTGTTTTCCACCACGACGACCCGTTTGGCCTTGGCCAGGTGCGGAACGAGAAGATCCGTCGGGAACGGATGGATGAGCCGTACGGTGACGTGGTTCGTCTTGTACCCTTCCAGCGCCAGCCGCTCGCGGGCTTCGTCGATCGTGCCGCCGGTGGAACCCATGCCGATGACGAGCAGATCGGGCTCCTCGTGCGGCGCCTGGGCCAGGATCGGGTTGGTGACCTTCAGTCCGCGCAGTTTTCCGAGCCTCTTGTCCATCATTTTTTTCCGGTTCACCGGGTTTTCCGACGGGCGGCCTTCCTGGTCGTGCTCCACGCCGGTCACGTGATGGATGCCGTATTTCTGGCCGGGGATGGAACGGGGCGAAATGCCGTCTTCCGTGAACGCGTACCGCTTGAACAGTTCGTGCGCGCCCAGGGACGGCAACTCCCCTTGCACCAGCTTGCCGCGGTTGATGGTGATCCGGTTGTAGTCGAACGGCTCGGCGGACTGCTTGCCGAGGGACAGCTGCAGGTCCGTCACGACGATGACCGGCACCTGGTACTCTTCGGCCAGGTTGAACGCCTCGACCATGTCATAGAAGCATTCCTCGATGGTGCTCGGGGCGAGGACGATTTTCGGGATTTCCCCGTGGGTGCCGTAGATGAGCGCCATCAGGTCGCTTTGCTCCTGCTTCGTCGGCAACCCGGTGCTCGGGCCGCCGCGCTGCGTGTCCACGATGACGACGGGGGTTTCCGTCATGCCCGCCAGGCCGATGCCTTCCATCATGAGGGACAGGCCCGGGCCCGCGGATGCCGTGAATGCCCGTGCGCCGCCGTAGTTGGCACCGATGGCCATCGTGACGGCAGCGATTTCATCTTCCGTCTGGATGACGGTGCCGCCGAATTTCGGGAGCTTCTTGATGAGATATTCCATGATTTCGGATGCCGGCGTGATCGGGTAGGCGCTCATGAAGCGGCATCCCGCCGCGATCGCGCCGAGCCCGATGGCGTCGTTGCCGATGATGAACAGTTTTTGCTTGCCGTCGGGTTCTGCAAGCTTGAAATCTTCCAAAGGTCCTCCGGTAGCTTCCATGATGTAGTCAGCTGCCCGGCGTACGGCTTCAATGTTTTTTTCGACGATGGCAGCACCTTTGCGCGCGAATTCTTGTTCAACCGCTTTGTAGAACACGTCGAGGGGCAATCCGAGCAGCGCCCAAGACGCACCCGAAGCCGCCATGTTTTTGAACAGCGACGTGCCGAGTTCCTCCGCGATGTTCGTGATCGGAACGGGAATGAGCCGCGCGTCGATGCCTTCCGGCAACACCGGATTGAACTTCGAGTCGGCGATGACGATGCCGCCCGGCCGAAGTTCGTGAGCGTTGAAATCAATCGTTTCCTGGTCGAATGCCACCAAAATGTCCAAGTCGTCCGAAATGGCCCGGATCGGTTTCGTGCTGATCCGGATTTTGTTGTTCGTGTGACCGCCCTTGATCCGCGAAGAGAAGTGACGATAGCCGTACAGGTAATAGCCGAGACGGTTCAGCGCTGTGGAAAAAATCCGGTCGGTACTCTCCACGCCTTCCCCCTGTTGCCCGCCGATTTTCCACGATAGTTGACTGATCACCAGAAGCCACTCCTTTGGACGTTGTCGTCGAACCAGAGTCGAACTCCGGGTTCGAAATTTGGCTATAAAAAATTTTTTTCATGTACCATATTAAATCTTATGGCTTTGGCAACGTTTTTTCAAGTCTTTTGCGACTATTTCTTAGATAGTGATTTTCGATGAAATTAATATCAAAAAGAGAATAGTTATCCCGTCGTGTCAGGACAGCCAAATTTCTGTAAATGAGGCATTTTATCCGTATTGTCCGCGGCGGTCGGAACGCCTTTTCGGCTTCGGTTTCGGTTTCCGGAATCCCGTCGCTCAATCCGGCAATTCACGGGCGAGGAAATTCAGCCAGTTGCCGCCCAGAAACGCTTCCGTGTCGGCGGCGGAATACCGTTTCAGGAGCAGTTCGCGCAACGTGCCGTATTTCCCGGGGTGTTCGAGGCCCAAAAGCGGCGTGTCGAATCCGTCGAAATCGGACCCGAAGCCGACGCGCTCCCTGCCTCCCCTCGCACATACCGCATCGAGATGGCGGATCAGATCGGCCGCCGCGGCCTGGCGGCCTTCCGGCACAAGAAAATACGGCACGAAGGTGAGCCCGATCATGCCGCGGGTCGCGATGATGTGGTCGATCTGGGCGTTGTTCAGATTGCGGGGATGGGAACACAGGCTTTGCACATTGGAGTGGGATGCGATGAACGGACGTTCGGTGAAGCCGGCGACATCCCAAAACCCCCTTTCGGACAAATGGGAAACGTCCACGAGCATGCCCAGCCGGTTCAATTCGGCCACAAGCCGCCTGCCTGCCCGGGTCAATCCGCCGCCCCGCGGTTCCCCGGCGCCGTCGGCCGCCCAGTTGGCATGGTTCCAGGTGATGCCGACGGAGCGGATGCCCAGCTCATGCAGGATCCGGATGGCCCACGGCTCATCGGCGGGCACCGCGTCCACCCCTTCCAGCGTGAGCAGGGCACCGATTTGCCGTCCGGGAATGACCCGGGCCAGATCGGCTTTGCGGCGAACCGGCACCATTTCCGGCCGCGACAAAATCCGCTCCGAAAAAATGGCGGCGGAACGGAGGACGTGTGCAAAGGCATGCGGGCGAAGTTCATCCGGCACATAGATGGCAAAAAATTGCAAGGCCACGCCGCCATCGGACAACCTTGGAAGCGACGCGTCCACCTTCCTTCCTTGCGCGAAGTCGGCGTCTTCATCCGTCAGCATTTTGCAGATGACGTCGCAATGGGCATCCACGATTCCCATGCCGATCCCTCCGAAGTTCCAAATAAAAAACCCGCGCAATCGGAATTTCGACTGCCGGGTATCTGGCCAATTCGTCAACGTACGAACCTGTGGCCGCGCTCGGGCGACCGTGCGACATGCGACAATGCGATTCAAGGGTTTCCGACGCTTAACGGGGTTCAATGATCAGCTTGATCGCCGTGCGGTCCTCACCGTCAATTTTGATGTCCGTAAACGCCGGAATGCAAATCAAATCGACACCGCTGGGAGCGACAAAGCCGCGTGCAATGGCCACCGCCTTGATGGCCTGGTTCAATGCGCCGGCTCCGATGGCTTGCAGTTCTGCCGATCCGCGTTCCCGGAGTACACCGGCCAACGCGCCAGCTACGGAATTCGGATTGGATTTTGCTGAAACTTTTAATATATCCATGCGTAGTCCCCTCCTTTGTGAAGTGACGGGTGCAATCACTACTACACAATACTATTCGAGGGATGAGAAAAAATTCCTTCTGATACGTAAAAAGATTCTAACTATTTAGACAGTTAAAAGATCCCCGGCGCGGCTTCGCGGCATCCTGTCCGCAAAACAAGCCGGTCGCACCGGGGATAAGCGGCAATTCAGTCATCTTCAAAGGAGCTAAACGGCAATCCAGTCATCTTCAAAGTGGCGGATCAGGCGAATCGAACGGGCCCTTCCGCTCTCGTCGTCCAGTTCGATCAAAACGGCGTTGAATTGCCATTTGCCTTCCGCCGTCTGGAAACGGACCGGAAGCTGGGTGACAAACTTGCGGATGACCGCCTCGGTTTCCATGCCGAGTACGGAATCCCGCGCGGCCACCATGCCCACGTCGGTCACGTACGCGGTGCCGCCGGGCAACACGCGTTCGTCATGGGTTTGCACGTGGGTGTGGGTGCCGACGACGGCCGACACGCGCCCGTCCAAATGCCAGCCGAGGCTGATCTTTTCCGACGTCGCTTCGGCGTGCACATCGACCAGGACGTGCTTCACCTTCCCGTTCCATTCGTCCAGAATGCGGTCCACGGTACGAAACGGGTCGTCGCACGGATTCAGATACGTCCGGCCGATCAGGTTGATGATCCCGAGCTCGTGCTTCCCGTTCCGGATGACCGTGCATCCCCGGCCGGGGGTGCCGGGCACATAATTGGCCGGGCGGACGATGCGCGGTTCGTCATCGATGAATTCGAAAATTTCCTTGTTGTCCCAAGTGTGGTTGCCCATCGTCAGCCCGTGGATGCCGAGTTCAAACAGTTCCCTGGCGATTTTGGCGGTAATGCCCCGTCCCGCCGCCGCATTTTCACCGTTGGCAATCACGAAATGCGGACGGAACTTTTCCTTGAGCGTCGGCAGCACTTCCTTGACGGCACGCCGCCCGGTGGAACCGACGATATCCCCGATGAACAAAACGTTGATCACGGTTACCTCCTTGAAATGGCGGAAAAAAAGGGAAGAAGCGACTGTCGAAACAAGCCGCTTCCCCAATTCCGTATCCCGTTATTTCGCGTATTCCACAGCCCGGGTTTCGCGAATGACGGTCACTTTGATATGGCCCGGATAATTCAGCTCGTTCTCGATCCGCTTCGTGATTTCGCGGGCCAGGCGGAAACTTTCCGCATCGTCGATTTTGTCCGGCTGCACCATCACGCGGACTTCGCGTCCGGCCTGGATGGCGAAGGCGGTTTCGACGCCGTCGAACGATTCGGAAATCTCCTCCAGTTTTTCAAGCCGCTTGATGTACGTTTCCAGCGTTTCGCGCCGGGCTCCCGGACGGGCCGCCGACAACGCGTCTGCGGCTCCCACCAGAACGGCGATGACGGAAGTCGGTTCCGTATCTCCGTGGTGAGAAGCGATGCTGTTGATCACGACGGGATGTTCCTTGTACTTTCGCGCGATTTCCACGCCGATTTCCACGTGGGAACCTTCCACTTCGTGATCGAGCGCCTTGCCCATGTCGTGCAACAAACCGGCGCGTTTGGCGAGGGCGATGTCTTCGCCGAGTTCGCCGGCCATCAGCCCGGCCAGATGGGCAACTTCGATCGAGTGCTTCAGGACATTTTGCCCGTAGCTTGTTCGGAATTTCAATCGTCCCAAAATTTTGATCAAATCCGGATGCAATCCGTGCACGCCAACTTCAAAGGTGGCTTGTTCGCCGTATTCGCGAATCCGTTCGTCCACTTCTTTGCGCGCCTTCTCCACCATCTCTTCGATGCGCGCGGGATGAATGCGGCCGTCGGCCACCAATTTTTCCAGCGAGGTGCGGGCGATTTCGCGGCGAATCGGGTCGAAGCCGGAAAGAATGACGGCTTCAGGGGTATCATCAATGATAAGATCGATGCCGGTCAACGTCTCCAGTGCGCGAATGTTGCGTCCTTCGCGTCCGATGATGCGCCCCTTCATTTCCTCATTGGGCAACGTGACCACCGACACGGTCGTCTCCGCCACGTGATCCGCGGCGCAGCGCTGGATCGCGGTGGCAATGATATCCCGTGCTTTCTTGTCGGCTTCTTCCTTCGCCTGCGTTTCGATCTGTTTGATCATTTGAGCGGTTTCGTGGCGCACTTCCTGCTCCACGTTGCTCAGGATGATTTGCTTCGCTTCTTCGCTCGTCAAGCCGGAAATGCGTTCAAGTTCCGTCAACTGCTTGCGGTGCAATTCTTCAATTTGCTTTTGGGTTTCCTCAATCCGTCGCTCTTTGTTGGCCAGTTGCTCTTCCTTGAGCTCCAGAGATTCCAATTTTTTATCCAGCGTTTCCTCTTTCTGCAACAATCGTCTTTCTTGTCGTTGAATTTCGTTCCGACGATCACGAATGTCCTTGTCGGCTTCGGCCCGGAGCTTGAACACTTCGTCCTTCGCTTCCAGAATCGTTTCTTTCTTCAGCGCCTCCGCGTCTTGCTTCGCCTTCTCGATGATCTGGCTCGCTGCAAGTTCGGCGCTGGAAATTTTCGCCTCAGCAAGAGATTTGCGGATAAAATAACCAATCCCAAAGCCAAGAATTCCAACAACGAGAACGATCAGGATCCATAAGGTGGTTGGCATCTTGTTTTCACCTCCTCGTTAACTCCAAGGGGGTTAGCCTGGGAATTATTCGGTTGTTCAATCTTACATTTTTCCAGATGATCCATTTTTTGGGAAAATTGACTTTCCGATTTGCAGCAGGCCGTCCAGAAACCAAAAGAAAAGTGTAATGGTTTTTCATTACACTTAAAATCATTGTATCTTTTGTGCGAGAAAAATGTCAAGCGTGTCCTGCCGGCGGCGCCGCTCCGCCGCGGAGGCGTTACCGCCCGGTTTCAGTCCCAATCATCGCCCGTGGCGTGGTCGTCGGGAAGGTCGAATTCGCATCCGGTTTCGCTCTCTTCTTTCAGCTTCATGGCCACGCTTCTGGCCGTCTCCGCGGGAAATCCCCGCCGCAGAAGCAGATTCATCACCTTGCGGACCCGCTGGGGGCCGTCGCCTTTCACGGACGGCCAGCGCTTTGATGCCAGAAGCCAGGCCTGTTCCCATTCGACCCGCGGATCCAGGGCGGCCAGCGCTAGTTCCGTCTCCTGTTTGTCGATTCCTTTCCTGGCCAGTTCGCGGCGAATCCACAATCGCCCCTTCCGGTTCAAGGAAAGCCGCTGGCTTGCCAACGCCGCGGCATAGGCGGCGTCGTTCACGTACCCTTGTTCCTTCAGCCGTTCGATGACGAGTCGGATCATGTCCGGTGCATGGCCCAACGACTCGAGTTTGCTTCGCACTTCTTCTGCGGACCGCATCGCCCGGCCGATATACCGGATCGCCGCACGGTAAGCCGCCTGCCGCTCTTCTTCCTCCAGCACTTCGCGCTGCAGTTCGCCGGGCAGCGAAGCGCCCTTGACGAGGCGAAACCTGACCAGCACGTCCTCGTGGACGGTGAACGCGTACGTCCCGTTGATTTCGATGCGATAGCGGCCTTTGTGCCGGGGTTCGGCTTCCACTTTCGTGATGACGCGATCATCGGGCTTCATGGTGCGGTCCGTGTCTCCCTTCCGTTCCATTCTTTCCGGTTCGGATCAACCCGCAAACCGGCGCGACATGAAAACCCGCCCCGGCAACCGGTGCCGGAGCGGGTTTTGCCGCTCATGCCAAATCGTCCGGCAGCGAACCGTCGTCCGATCCTCCCAACGAAATCGCCCCGTATCCGTCCGACATGCTGACGGCACGGATTTGGTCTTCGATCTTCCTGGCCAAATCCGGATGGTCTTTCAGGAACTGCTTTGCATTTTCGCGGCCCTGGCCGAGCCGCTCGCCTTCGTAGGAGAACCAGGAGCCGCTCTTCTGGATGATGTCCAGTTCGGTGCCGATGTCGATGATGCTGCCTTCCCGCGAAATGCCTTCGCCGTACATGATGTCGATTTCCGCCTGTTTGAACGGCGGGGCTACCTTGTTTTTGACCACCTTGATCCGGGTGCGATTGCCGACCAGTTCATTGCCTTGCTTGATCGATTCCACGCGGCGCACTTCCAAACGGACGGAGGCGTAAAATTTCAGGGCCCGGCCGCCCGGCGTCACTTCCGGATTGCCGAACATGATGCCGACTTTCTCCCGCAGCTGGTTGATGAAGATGGCGATGACCTTCGTCTTGCCGATGGCGCCGGACAGTTTGCGGAGCGCCTGGGACATCAGGCGGGCCTGCAAACCGACGTGGGAATCGCCCATCTCTCCTTCGATTTCCGCCTTGGGCACCAGCGCCGCGACGGAGTCGATGACGATGATGTCCACGGCGCCGCTGCGCACGAGCGCCTCGGCGATTTCCAGCGCCTGTTCGCCGGTGTCCGGCTGGGACAGCAGCAATTCGTCAATGTTGACGCCGAGTTTGCTGGCGTACATCGGATCGAGGGCGTGTTCCGCATCGATGAACGCGGCCTGTCCGCCAAGCCGCTGCACTTCGGCGATGGCGTGAAGCGCCACGGTCGTCTTCCCCGACGACTCCGGACCGTACACTTCAATGATGCGCCCCCGCGGAAAGCCGCCGACTCCGAGGGCGATGTCAAGGGCGAGCGATCCGCTCGACACGGTCTCCACCTGCATGTGGGCCGATTCCCCGAGCTTCATGATCGAACCCTTGCCGAACTGTTTCTCGATTTGTTTCAATGCCATCTCCAAAGCGGCCCGACGGTCTGACAAAGCACTCACTTCCCCTTTGCACACAATGTATTCAAATTGGAACTGCCGATGCATTCCTCGTGTTGCAACGGTGCAACCATGACCGGCAACGATGCCGTATAACCATTCTCATGATACCTCTTTCCGGTATGAATGCCAAGTCTTTTTTCGAACATACATTCGATTTCCGGCTCGGCCTGTCATGAAAAAACACCGCAACAAAACGCCATCGTTTTGTCACGGTGCTTCCGCTTGGCACATATTTTATCACGATTTCCTGCCATTGACAAGCCGGCAGGCGGCATGCCGGAGCCGGATCCTTCGTTCATCCTTTCGCCGTTCGGCCGGTCTCCCGACGAAGCGGCGTCACGGCTTGCCCTGCCACTCCTTCGCCAGCTGCCACAGGCGGTACAGCGCGTGGCGGACGGCGCGAATCCGGACGATTGCCCGCCCGCCGGGAAAGTTGAGCTTTTCGACGCGAACGGGTTGACCCCGGGCCGCCAATCCGACATACACGAGGCCGGCCGGTTTCGCCTCGGACTGGCCGGGCCCGGCAACCCCCGTGATGCCGACCGACACATCCGTGCCCGTCAGCCGGAGCAGATTGGCCGCCATCGCTTCCGCCACTTCCGGGCTCACCGCACCGGGCGCGCCGGGGCCTTCCAGCAGTTCGGCGGGCACGCCGAGCCCCTTCGTCTTCCACGCGTTGGCATACACGATCAACCCGCCGCAAAACATCGCCGAACTGCCTGGCACCGAGGTGATCATTTGCCCGAGCATGCCGCCGGTGCAGCTTTCCGCGACGGACAAGGTCAGTCCCTTCTCCGTCATGATCCGAACCACCGCTTCCTCGAGCCCGATGTCTTCTTCCGCAAACATATGCGCGCCGACCCTCCGCCGGATTTCCGCAACGACCGGCTCCATGCGGCCGTCGGCTTCCGCCCGGTCCGTCGCCCGGGTCGTCATGCGCAGCGTCACCATGCCTTCGGACGCGTACAGCGCCAGCGTCGGGTCCGTTTGCGCTTCGAACAAATCTTTCAGTTCCGCCTCCAGGGAAGATTCGCCGATGCCGGCAAATTTCAGCATGCGGGAGAAGATCGGTTTTTCGCCGTACAAGCGCCGTTCAATCCACGGCCGGGCGTAACGGTCGAACATCGGCTCCATTTCCCGCGGCGGCCCGGGCAACAGCACGTACAGCTTCCCTTCGTGCTCCAGCGCGCTGCCGACGGCCATGCCGGTATCATTGGGCAGCACGTCGCCCCCTTCGATGTATTGCGCCTGACGCGCATTGCTCGGGGGCATCGGGATTTGGCGGTTCACGTAATAATCCGATATTTTCTTCATGGCCGCCTCATCCGTGAGAAGCCCGCGTCCCGTCAACTCGGCCATCACATCGCGCGTCAGGTCGTCACCGGTCGGCCCGAGACCGCCGGTCAACACGACCAGGTCGGCCCTGGCGGATGCCTGCCGGATCGCCTCGGCGATCCGTGCCGCGTTGTCCCCGACCACCGTCTGGAAATACAGGTTGATCCCCATCTCCGCAAAGCGCCGCGACAAAAAACGGGCATTCGTGTTGACGATCTGCCCGAGCAGCAATTCCGTGCCGACGGCGATCATTTCCGCATTCATGCACATTCCTCCCGGGTTGAAATCACGGAGGCAGCCCGATGGCGGGTCTGCCCGTTCCAGGACTCATACCATCAAACAAGACCGGGTGTCTCCTTCAGGCACAACCCGGTCCTGGCCCTTCCAATCAAGCCGCATGCCGCGGGCGCTCCAAGGCGTTGCGAGTCCGTCCGCTACTTGGTGTCGTTGAATGGGATCACGTTTTTGCTTTTTACGAAGTAGTCGATGCCGGAGTAAATCGTGATGATCGCCGCCACCCAGACCATGAAAACATCAAAGGGGATGCCCAGGTAGAAAAACGGAAAGTTGTTGATCAGCGTGGCGATGATGGCGATGATTTGGGTAACGGTTTTCCACTTGCCCCATTTGCTGGCCGGGATGACCACGTTGTTCAGCAGCGCCACCTGGCGCAGCGCCGTTACGGCAAACTCGCGGCTGATGATGATGATGACCACCAGCGCGCTCAGTTTATCCATCTCCACCAACGAGATGAGCACCGTCGCCACCAGCAGTTTGTCCGCCAGCGGATCGAGCAGCTTGCCCAGGTTGGTGACCATATTGTGTTTTCGGGCGATGTACCCGTCCAGGCTGTCCGTCGAGGCGGCGATGATGAAAATGAGGCAGGCGATGATCTGGTTCCAGGTGATGGCAAACGATTTGCCCATCATCTCCGGTATGGTGATGGGCGGCAAATTCAGGTTGACGAGCAGGAAAAACATGACCACCGGAACGAGAAAAAGGCGCGCCAACGTGATGCGGTTGGCCAGATTCATGATACCGCAACCCCCGACAAATCGTATTCGAACGCATGGGTGATCTTCACCCGCTGGATGGCGCCGATTTCCGCGTGTCCTTTGACAAACACTTCGCCGTCCACTTCGGGGGCGTCGAACATCGAACGCCCGACGTACACGTCGTTGCGGCCGTCATACCGCTCGATCAGCACGTCCAGTTCCTTGCCGACGTGTTTGCCGCTGATTTCACGCACGATTTCCCGCTGCACTTCCATCAGCACGTTCGCCCGCCGCTCTTTCTCCTCGTCGGGCACCTGGTCCGGCAGCCGGGAAGCCGGCGTGTCTTCTTCCATTGAATAGGTGAATACGCCGAGCCGGTCAAACTTGATTTCCCGCACGAAATCAACCAGCCGGTTGAAGTCGTCTTCCGTCTCGCCCGGGAAACCGACGATGAGCGACGTGCGCAGCGCAACGTCCGGGATGCGGGCGCGGATTTTGCCGATCAGCTCCCGCGCATCCTTTTGCCGGCCCGGCCGGCGCATTCGCTTCAAGATCGCGTCTTCGCTGTGCTGCAACGGCAAATCGACGTATTTGCATACTTTCGGATTGTTCGCCATCGTGTCGATCAGTTCATCGGTAAAAAACCCGGGATAGCAGTAATGCAACCGAACCCAGGCGATGCCCGGCACTTCCGACACGCGATTCAGCAGTTCCGGCAGTTTGAACGAATCATACAGGTCGCTGCCGTAGTTCGTGGAATCTTGGGCGATCAGGCTCACTTCCCGCACGCCCTGCGCCGCCAGTTCCTCCGCCTCCGCCACGATCGATTCGATGGTGCGGCTGCGGAATTTGCCCCGCATGAGCGGAATGCTGCAAAACGTGCAGGCGTTGTCGCACCCTTCGGCAATTTTGATGTAGGCGGTGTGCCGGGGCGTTGACAGCTTTCTCGGCAGCCGTTGCTCGTAATTGAACACCGGATTGCCGACGTAGATCGGTTTCCTGCCCTGGAGCGCTTCCCGCACGATGTCGGCGATGCGCGGAAAATCCCCCGTGCCGACGATCCCGTCGATTTCCGGCATTTCCCGCATCAGTTCGTCCTTGTACCGCTGCGTGAGGCACCCGGAGACGACGAGCGCCTTCAGGGAACCGGTTTTTTTGTACTCCGCCATGTCCAAAATCGTGTTGACCGACTCTTCCTTGGCCGCATCGATGAAGCCGCACGTGTTGACCACGATGACGGTGGCATCCTCCGGACGGTCGGTGAGCCGGAAGCCGTGCTCCAGCACGATGCCGGACATGATTTCGGAATCCACCAGGTTTTTCTCGCATCCCAGCGTCACGAAATGGATCGACCCGAGGGCGGCGGCGCCCTTCGGATTTGTGCCGGATTGGCCGGCGGGTTTGTTTCTCAGGTCCAAGCGCCTCACGAGTTGAATTTTTTCAGCCATCGATTTCGCTCCACTCTTTCTGTTCCGGATCGCCGTTTCAGGCAAAAAAAGATCCCGCATCAGCGGTAATTGACAAATTGCAGCTCAATGGGCAAATCCGCGGCTTTGAGCGTCTGGATCACCTTCTGCAGATCGTCCCTGCTCTTGCCCGTAACGCGGATTTGATCGCCCATGATCTGGCTTTTCACCTTCAGTTTTGTATCCCGGATCAGGTTGTTGATTTTTTTCGCATTGTCCTGGTCGATGCCCTGTTTCAGCTTGATGCGCTGGCGGACCGTGCCTTGCGCCGCCGGTTCCGCTTTGCCGTATTCAAGGTTTTTAATCGGTACGCCCCGCTTCGCCATCTTGGACAAAAGCACGTCGAGCACGGCTTTCAGCTTGTAATCATCGTCGGACACGACGACCAGTTCGTCCTTTTCGATCGTGATGTCGCTTTTCGACCCTTTGAAATCGAAGCGCGTGCCGATCTCCCGCAACGCCTGGTCAACCGCATTGCTGAGTTCCTGCATGTCCAGTTTGGATACGATGTCAAAAGAGTTTTCGCTTGCCATCGACGAAAACCCCTCCTTCCTTTCGTTCTTCACGATTATACCAATAATGAAACAACAAGAAAAGGCATCCGCCAGCGGAATGCCCGTCGCAACACAAGATGGGATTGATGGAGTCCGGTACGGCATTGTGTCCGATTTTGCGTTCCGGTTTTCGTTCCGAAAGCGAACGCTTCTTCGCTCCCGGCCGCTTGTCGCGCGATCCGGAGCCCCGTGCCGAAGCCGGGCGGCCGCACGTGCGTCACGTGCGCGCGCCTTCCCGAAAACCGATCAGCGCGCCGAGCACGAGATGGGCGGAACAAAAACCGACCAGCAAATAGCCCCATTTGTCAGGAATCAAATAGATGCCGAGCGGAAGGCCGATGACGCCGACGGCCGCGACGGCGGCAGCCGTCCTCATTCCGGGCGTGCGAAGCATGGCCGTTTTCATTGCGGCATTCGCTCCTTACGCCCCGACGTTCGCGGCGTGATCCGCGCGTTCGGACGCCAGTTCGATCTGCACTTTGCGCGGGTTGGCCGTATCGCCCACGTTGATTTCGAGCCCGTTCACCGTCACCTTGATGGCGTTGGCCCGGCCGAAATGGAAAAACGCGCCTCCGTCAAACGTCCACTCGCGCTTTTCCCCGTTTTTCATCGTCAGGTTCGCTTCCACGAATTCCCCGTTCTCGTCATCTTTGCGGATGGCCATCCAACACCGGTCGCCCGTCACTTCGATCGTAACGACCAGTCCGGAGGCGCCCGAAAGGAGGTAGTAGTCGACGATGCCTTCCGATTTCAGCAGGGAGATGACGGGTTCCGGCTCAGGCTCCGGCTCGGGCTCGGGTTCCGGCTGCAGCGTTTCCGCGGGGGATGCAGGCATTTCGACCTGCTCCTCCGCGGCAATCCGGTCCGTCAAAGGCAGCGGATCGTCGGCGGGCGTATCCCCGATGCGCAGTCCGAAATACCCGTTGAACCGGAAATAATAAATGACGGCGAGAATCAGGAGTGGAAAGGAAATGAACAGGAGCGCGGACAACCAGCGGTTCATCTTCTGGGTGTTCCGCGGTTTTTTCCTTCTGCGGCGGGGCGGCTCCGCCTTCGTTTCAACAGGTGGTTCCGGCACGTCGGCGCGGTACAGTTTGAGCACTTCATTGGGGTCGAGATCGACGGCTTCCGCATAGCTGCGGATGAATGCCCGCGCGTAAAAATTGCCGGGCAGCACGTTGTAGTTGCCTTCCTCAATGGCCTCCAGATAACGCTTGCGGATTTTCGTCGACTCCTGCAGATCGTCGAGGGTGATGCCGCGCTCTTTCCGCGCCTTCTTCAGCAGTTGTCCCAGCTCAGACATGGTTCACCTCCATCTTCAGGAAACGTGGCGCCAAAAGGGATAAAACTCCCGTGGAGTTTGAAGACGGGCTCATGAATGATTAGTTCTACAATTTTCGGCATTTTCCTTCCGCACTCACGGCAATTTCATCTTTATTTTCGCGACGCCCCGAAATTGACATGCCGAATGGAAAAAAGCCTTCTTGCGAAGGCTTCGGACGAAAGACCGGCTTATTTCAGCCGGTCCACGTATTTGACCATCAGCCGCGCGATCGTTTTTTTCTCCTCTTCGTTGCCCGCGTCCCACAATTCTTTCAGCAGGCGCTGTTCCCCGTTCTTCGGATCGACCTTCTCTTCGAGAAACTCGCCGATCTGGAACGCCAGCTTGCTGATCGTCTCTTCGCTCATGCCGGCCTTCTTCGCCTGGTCCACCCTGTCCGCCAGAAACTCTTTCCATTTGTCGAAGGTTTCCAGTACGGTTGCCATTATCGCTCGCCTCCTGTTGTGTTGGCATGATGACGGACAACCGTAGCATGTGCACCGCGCCCGAAAAATATTCTAGGTGACGATGCCGCCGTTCGGGCTGATGATCTGCCCGGTCATGTAACCGGATTCCGGAAGGGCAAGAAAATAGACGAGGGAGGCAATTTCCTCCGGCTGCGCCAACCGCCCGGCGGGAATGTCGTCGATGAGCAGACGACGGTCTTCGGCGTCCAGGTTGTCGAGCATGGACGTATCCACCGCTCCGGGTGCCACCGCGTTGACGGTGACGCCCGACGGGGCCAGTTCCTTCGCCAGCGCCTTCGTGAAGGCGTTGACGCCGCCTTTGGCCGCGGAATACACCGCTTCGCAAGAGGCGCCGGTGATGCCCCAGACGGAGGAAACGTTGATGATGCGGCCGTACCGCCGCCGAATCATGCGCGGCATGAACGCCTGGGTGCACAGGAACATGCCTTTCAGGTTGATGTCCATTACCCGATCCCACTCTTCCTCCGTCACGTCGGACAGCAGTCCGTAATGGGCGACGCCCGCATTGTTGACCAGAATGTCCGGCGCCATGCCGTGCTGATCCAGCTTGTCGCGCATGCGCATAATTTGCTCCTTCGAGCGCAAGTCCGCCGCCACGGTCAGCACCGCCGCGCCGCGGGCAAGGCAGCGCCGGGCCGTCTCGTTGGCCGCTTCATGGTTGGCGCGGTAATGGATGGCCACGCGGTATCCCCCGGCGGCAAACCGTTCGGCGATGGCGGCGCCGATGCCGCCGCTGGCGCCGGTGACAAGCACCGTCGTCTCCGACGGAGCCGGCCAGTTGTCCCCGTTGTTCACGAGTCCGGTTTCCAATCCGTTCTCCCGTCCCTTCTGACGTATCCGCCACGCGTATTGTTGCAGGGCCGTCCGATGAGTTCCGGCCCCAGGCAACCGGAACGAGCCGATTCGCGTCCGCAACGGCGTCATGTCCGGCTGCCGGTCGGAGCCCGCCGGCCGTCAAGCCCGGCTGCCGCTTCTGACGACGGAAACGGCCAGCCGCTCCCAGTTGACGTGTTCCGCAAACCGCCGGGTCACGTCCTCGAGGGTCAGCGATTCATACACGTCAAGCCAGCCGAACGGGTCGATGCCGCGGAACCGGTGGCGCGTGTATTCGTTGGCGATCGCTTCCGGCGAATTGAACATGCGCAGGAAGTTGCCGATGCGTTTGCCGCGCACCCGCTCGAAATCCGCTTCGGCGAAGCCTTCCCGGGCAAAACGTCCGAACCCTTCCTTCACCCGTTCGAGCAGCAAATCCGGATCCCGGGTGTCGCCGCCGATCATCGAATAGGCATACCGCGGCGTCATCTGGCAATCGAAGCCGAAGGAGTCGGAAATCAGGTCTTCGTCGTACAGCGCCTGGTACAGATCCGAACTCGGCCCGATCAGCAAGTCGAGCATGACCCTCGTTGCCGCTTCCTGGCGAGCCAGGGCGTCGCCGTCTCCGGCGGGTTTTTTCTCCTTGAAACCGAAGAAACATTTCGGCAGCGAGACGGGCAATTCCACCACGCGCATCCGTTCCTTGACCGGCTCGGGCTCCGCCGGATAAATCCGTTCCGGCGCCCGGTACGGCGGAAACGTCTTGCCGGCCTGGTTGGCCCGGATGCGCTCCATCATCCGCTCGGGCTCCACGGCGCCGACGACAAACAGCAGCATGTTGCCCGGATGATAAAACGTTTCGTGGCACAAATACAGCGTTTCCTTGTCGATGGTGCCGATCGATTCGATCGTGCCGGCAATGTCGATCCGGATCGGGTCTTCCGCATACATCGCCTCGATCAGGCCGTAATACACCCGCCAGTTGGGGTTGTCCCGGTACATTTGGATTTCCTGGCCGATGATCCCTTTTTCTTTCTCCACGTTTTCGTCGGTGAAATAGGGAGCCTGCACGAAATCAAGCAGCGTTTCCACGTTGTCCTCCACGTCCCGCGTGGAGGAAAACAGGTAAGCGGTCCGGTCAAAGCTGGTGAAAGCGTTGGCCGAAGCGCCGTGGGCGGCGAATTTTTGAAACACGTCGCCTTCCGGCTCCTCAAACATTTTGTGCTCGAGGAAATGGGCAATGCCGTCCGGCAGGCGGACTTCGCTGCCGTCCGCTTTCCGGAACCGGTTGTCCGCCGAACCGTACCGGGTGGAAAACACCGCGTACGTCTTGGAAAATCCGGTCTTCGGCAGCAGGAGCACCTCCAGTCCGTTCGGCAACGTTTCGCTGTACAACGTTTCATTCAGCCGGTCGTAACGAATGAGCTTCAACGTTCGTCCCCCCCTTGCCGGTTCCGCAGGAAATAGACCGTGTCCATGCTTACCTGGCCGGCAATTCGCTTCACGTCTTCCCGGCCGACGGACATGACGGCTTCGGCCAGTTGCTTCGCGGTCCTCCTTCGCCCGGTGAGCACCGCATTGAAGTCGAAGGCGATCATGTCGAAGGCCGAATCGGACAATTCCGTCAATTGACTGACGATCATCGCACGGGTCTGGTTCATTTCCACATCGGAAAATTGACCCCTGGCGACTTGCTCCAGCTGATCGGCAATGATGGCAAGCGCCTTGTCCCGGTTGCCGACTTCGATGCCCGACTGGATCATCACCATGCCCTTGTAGCCGTCGTAACGGGACGAGGCATAATAGGCGAGGCTTGCTTTCTCCCGCACGTTGACGAACAGCTTTGAATGCGGAAAACCGCCGAGCAGGCCGTTGTACACGAGGGCCGCCGGATAATCATCGTCGGGCACGAGCACCGGCAGCGTCAATCCGACGTTCAACTTTCCCTGGGCCACGTCGAGGGATTCCTCCACCCGTTTGATTTCGCTTCGGGGTGCCGGCGGATTTCCGATCCGGTACGGCTCCGCGCTCCCTCGGCCGGCATCGAAGGCGTCTTCCACCAAACCGAACACCGCCTCCGGTGTCGTGTCGCCGACCACATAAAGGTCGATTTGTGCTTCCGCCAGCCATTTCCGGTATCGTTCGTACAAGTTTTCCGGCGTGATCGCCGCCAGGTCTTCGATTTTCCCCAGCGCATTCAGCCGGAACGGATCGCCGGGGAACATTTCCTGCAGGCACCGCTCGGCGGCGTAACGGATTTTGTCGTTGATGACGGCCTCCAGTTTCTTTTGCACCGTCGTCTTTTCCGCTTCGACGTATTTGGCGACGAAGCAGCCGTCTTCCATGGCCGGCCGGCACAACGCGCCGATCAGAAACGCGAGCGCTTCCCGCAGCAGACGGTTCGACCCGCCCTCCGCCACGTAGCGGTCAGCAACCGTATCGAGACGGAACTGGACGATTTGGTTGTTGCCCCTTTTGTACAGGTCAAATCCGAACGAGGCGCCGTACATTTCATCCAGTTTGATGCGAAAAGCGCGGGTTTCCGGATGGGCCGCGGACCCGCGCCTGAGCACGAAAGGGATGACCGCATTGGCCGTGACGTTCGCTTCCTCCAGCGGGGAACCGACGTACAGGCTGATGGAGTATGTTTTGAACCGGTCAGACGGCAGGACATGCACGCGAATGCCTTTGATTTCCTTGCGAATGAACGGGCTCTCCGCCATGATTTCCCTCCTTGAAGGTTCCGGATATTGCCAGTATAAAGGAAAAAGCAGCCCGTTGGCTACTTTCTCCCTTCCTCTTGTTCCCGTTTTCGTTGCCGGGTATCACATGCAAAAAATGTGCTTGCCGATTTTTTTCACTTGCGGCCGGGTCCAAATCCATTTGCTCGTGGCGGTTTCCGGGTTGAAGTAATAGATGCAGCCGCCGGTCGGGTCCCATCCGTTGACGGCGTCCCGCACCGCCCTCTTCGCCGTTTCATTGGGCGTCAGCCAAATTTGGCCGTCCGCCACCGCCGTGAACGCGCCGGGCTGGAAAATGACGCCGTGCACCGTGTTCGGAAACTGCGGCGACTTCACCCGGTTCAGGATGACGGCGGCCACCGCCACCTGGCCTTCATACGGCTCGCCCCGCGCTTCGCCGTACACCGCGTTGGCCATGATCGTCAAGTCGTTTTCGGACAGGCCGAGGCTGTTGGACGTGGTGAGCCCCTGGTCTGCCCCTCCTCCGCCCGTCTGGCCTGTTTGCTCCGATTTTTCCATCGTCATGTCCGGCGTCCACTTTTTGGTCGCTTCCCACAGTTTCAGTTTCGTCCTGGGACCGACGACGCCGTCGGCGGTCATGCCGAACTCCCACTGGAACCATTTGACCGATCGGAGGGTGCGCCATCCGTACACGCCGTCCACCTTGCCGTCGTAAAATCCGAGATATTTCAATCTGCCTTGCAGTTCTTCCACGTCTTTGCCCGTTGATCCGTATTTGACGATGGCGTCGCTGAACGTTTCCTCGCTCCGTATGTCCTCTTTCAACTGATACAGTCCGATCAGGCACACCATGAGGAGAAGCGTGACGATCACCAATCTTTTGTTCATTTGTGCCCTACCTTTCTCATGCAGGTTCAACCCATAGTATGAAAAAGGGGGCTTCGTTCTATGCAACCGATGCGATTATCGGGCGGCGTCAGGCGCCGGACCGGCTGTTCAGATACTGTTCCACGGTCATGAGCACGTCGCGCGGTTTGCTTCCTTCATACGGACCGATGATGCCCGCGGCTTCCATCGAATCGATCAGCCGCGCCGCCCGCGTGTATCCGATCCGGAGCCGGCGCTGGAGCAACGATACCGACGCCTGCCGCGCTTCCAGCACGATCATGGCGGCCTGGTCAAACAATTCGTCACGCAATTCGTCTTCCGCTTCTTCCTCTTCGGCCACTTCCGGCACCAGTTCCTCGCGGTATTCCGCTTCGCCCTGGGCCCGCACGTAATTCACGACAGCCTCCACTTCCTTGTCGGACAGGAAGGCGCCCTGCACCCGAATCGGCTTCGATTCGCCGACGGGCAAATACAGCATGTCGCCCCGGCCAAGCAGTTTTTCCGCGCCGGCCATGTCGAGGATCGTGCGGGAGTCGACCTGGCTCGAGACGCCGAAGGCGATCCGCGACGGAATGTTCGCCTTGATCACGCCGGTGATGACGTCGACGGAGGGCCGCTGGGTGGCAATGATGAGATGGATGCCTGCCGCGCGGGCCATCTGGGCAAGGCGGGTGATGGCGTCCTCCACGTCGTGCGGGGCCACCATCATCAGGTCGGCCAATTCGTCCACGATGACGACGATGTAGGGCAGCATTTCCTGCCCTTGCTCCCTTGCCATGGCGTTGTACCCTTCGATGTTGCGCGTGGCGGATTTGGAAAACAGCTCGTACCGTTTTTCCATCTCCTGCACGATTTTTTTCAAAGCGAGGGAGGCCCGCCGCGGGTCGGTGACGACGGGCGCGAGCAGATGGGGGATGCCGTTGTACACGTTCAGTTCCACCATCTTCGGGTCGACCATCATGAATTTCACTTCATCCGGGCGCGCCTTGTACAGGATGCTGACGATGATCGCATTGATGCATACCGATTTGCCCGAACCGGTCGCACCTGCCACGAGCAGATGGGGCATCTTGGCGAGATTGGCGACGATCGGCTGGCCGGAGATGTCCCGCCCGAGCACGACGGACAGTTTGCCCGGCGACTCCCGGAATGCCGGGCTCTCCATCACTTCCCGCATCGTCACGAGGGCCACTTCCTCGTTCGGCACTTCGATGCCGATGGCCGATTTGCCGGGGATCGGCGCTTCCATGCGGATGTCCCGGGCCGCCAGGGCCAGGGCGATGTCGTCGGTCAGCGAGACGATGCGGCTCACCTTCACGCCGGCTTCCGGCGTGATTTCGTAACGGGTAACCGCCGGGCCGCGGACGACGTCGGAAATTTTCGCCTTCACGCCGAAACTGGCCAACGTCTGCGCAAGCTTGCGGGCGTTGTCCTCGAGGCCTGCGGTTCCCGCACCTCTGCCCGAAGCGACCGGTCGGGCGAGCAGGTGCGGCGGCGGCAATTTGTACGGCCTCGGCGTTTTCGGCGCCGAGAGGTCCGCGACTTCGTCGAGCATGTCGTCGCCGGTCGGGTCCGGGACCGCAGCCGGCGGTTCATCTTCAACCGGCTCGCCGTCCGGCCGGTCGTCCCGCGCTTCCGCAAAGTCTCCAAAATGGCGGTAAATGACCGAATCGTCTGCCGGCGGCGCGTCACCCTCCATCCACGGAGCAGTTTCCGATGTGGCCGTCTCGCCCGGCAAAGACGCCGCATCGGCCGGTTCGCCGTCCGCTTCTGTCCCGTCCGGGGCATCCGGCTCCTTGCGCGAGCGGATCCGCCCGAACCATGTCCCCTTCTTCCGTTTCCGGCCTTCCTCCGGGACGGCGGATTCCGCTTCTTCCGCATCGGCAGCGGTTGCCGCGACCGGACTCGTCCACCCGTCGTCCGCATCCTCTTCCCCGGATTCGTCGTCGGCTGCATCGGAGGGCACCGCCGCGGCCGCCACCGGCTTGCGCCGCTTGCGGCGGAACAGGGAAGCCAGAAGCCCGGCCTCCTTGCCCGCTTTCCGGGCCGCTTTGACGATGACGGTTTTGATACGGCGGAAAAATTCCACGTAGGACCAACCGGTCAAATACAGGACGGCAACCGGAATGAGGGCGAACAACACAAACCGGGATCCCGTGAAATCGAAAAACAGGAACAGCACCCCGAACACCGCCGCGCCGATGACGCCGCCGCCCACGCCGGCCAGAAAATCGTTGTAGGACATCGTTTCGTCCGACAGGTACTGTTTCAGGTTGTCGAACGGATCGGTGAACACGGCGGTTGCGGTGAGCGTTCCGTCCGGATACATTTGGCGGAAGGTCGAGATGCTGACAAGTCCGAGCGCAATCAGGAACAGCAGCGTCACGCCCGTCTTCTTGTGGCTCCACGTCTTCGGCCAGCTCCGCTTGATCATCACGTACAGCCCGACGTAAATGGCAATGAGCGGAATGGCGGGCGCCAGTTCGCCGGCAAGAAACAGGCAAATGTAATTGAGGGCACGGCCGATCGGCCCCATGCCGGGCACTTCGCCCCGGCCCGCGGCCAGTGCAATGACGGAGATGATCAGGATGAGAATGCCGTAAACTTCGTATGTAAACGAGGCGTTGGATGATTTTTTCCGTTTTCGTCTGGACAAGCGATGCACCCCCATACCGGAAATTATACCACATCGCGTGAGGGCTGTTGAGGATGCAAAGGTCACGCTTTCGCGGCTCCCGGGACAGTAAAAAAGGTTGTCCGGGAAAACCGTACGCCGGTTTTCGCCGGACAACCCGATTGAGTGATCTGGCTCTTTTAGGATGTTGTTGTGAAATTCGGTTTTATACTTCCATGATGATCGGCAGGATCATCGGACGTCTGCGCGTCTGCTCGAACAGATAACGGCCGAGCGCTTCTTTGACGTGATTTTTCAGCGACGTCCATTCGTTGATGTTTTCCGTCATCAACCGGTTGAGCGTGTCTTTCACGATTTTGTTAGCTTCCTCAAGAAGCCCTTCCGACTCCCGCACATACACGAATCCGCGGGAAATGATGTCCGGGCCGGACAGGATCGTGCCGTCTTGTTTGCTGAGGGTGACGACGACGACCAGGATGCCGTCCTGGGACAACAATTTGCGGTCGCGCAGGACGATGTTGCCGACGTCGCCGACGCCAAGCCCGTCGATCAGGACGTTGCCGGCAGGCACCTTGCCCGCCTTCTGCCCGACGCCGCCGGAAAATTCCACCACGTCGCCGTTGTCGATCAGAAAAATGTTGTCGGGATCGACGCCGACCAATTCCGCCAGTTTGCCGTGCTGATACAGCATCCGGTATTCCCCGTGGATCGGGATGAAATATTTCGGCTTCATGAAGTTGAGCATCAACTTCAGGTCTTCCTGGCTGCCGTGGCCGGACACGTGCACGCCGGTGGCGTGGCCCGGGCCGTAGACGACGTTGGCGCCGAGGCGGAACAATTCATCCACCGTCCGGCCGACGAGCCGCTCGTTGCCGGGAATGGGCGTGGCGGCAATGATGACGGTATCGCCGGGCAAAATGTCCAGCTTGCGATGCGTGGCGCGTGCCATGCGGGTCAAGGCGGACATCGGTTCGCCCTGGCTGCCCGTGCACAGGATGGCTACCCGGTCGCCGGGCAGCTTGTTCACTTCGTCGGGCTCGATCAGCATGCCTTCCGGCATGTTCAGATAGCCGAGTTCCATGGCGATGTTGACGACGTTGACCATGCTCCGGCCAACGACCGCCAGCTTCCGGTTCGATTTGACGCAGGCGTCAACCACCTGCTGGACGCGGTTGACGTTCGACGCGAACGTGGCGACGATCACGCGCTGTTTGGCACGCGTGAAGATTTCTTCCAGTTCCGTCCCGACGCTCCGCTCGGAGCCCGTGAAGCCCGGCCGTTCCGCGTTGGTGCTGTCGGACAGCAGCACGAGGACGCCTTTCTTGCCGATTTCGGCCATCTTGTGGACGTCGGCGTATTGTTCGTTGACCGGCGTCTGGTCGAATTTGAAGTCGCCCGTGTGCACCACGATGCCTTCCGGCGTCTCCAACGCAACGCCCACGGAGTCCGGAATGCTGTGGTTCGTGCGGAAGAAGGTCGCCTTGATCGAACCGAGCTTGATCACGGAATCCCCGTTGATCAGATGGCGCTTCGTCTCGCCGAGCAGTCCGGCCTCCTTCAGCTTGTTTTCGATCAGTCCGATGGTCAACTTGGTGGCATAGACGGGGACGTTCAAGTGCTTGAGGACATAGGGCAATCCGCCAATGTGGTCCTCGTGACCGTGGGTAACCAAAATTCCCCTAACTTTGTCTCGATTTTCCAGCAGATAGGTAATATCCGGGATGACGATATCGATACCGAGCATTTCTTCCTCGGGGAATTTCAGTCCGGAGTCGATGACCACGATGTCGTTGCCGTACTGCACGACATACATGTTCTTGCCGATTTCGCCCAATCCGCCCAATGCGAAAATCGACAGAACATCGTTATTCTTTTTTGCCAAATGCGTTCTTACCTCCCAATGGTTTGAAAAAATCGTTTCCGCACCAGCTCACTCGAAATTCATTATACATGAAGGGAAAGCCGGAACACAAGTCAAGAAAAAACGGCCTGCCGTCGCGGATTTCCGACGGATGGCCGTTACGGTTTCGGGCATGGCCCGGTGGGATCGGACGTCACGTTGCGGGGGGAACCGGAGGCGCCGCCGCAAATTCCGGACCCGCATGTCAGGATAGCTGGATGTACCTGCGAACGGTCGCCTGCTCTTCTTCCGTCAGGTCGGCCAGCGGCGGTCGCACGCCGCCGACGTCCAAACCGTGCAGCTTCAGGGCGTATTTGACCGGCACCGGATTCGGGAAGACAAACAGTCCCTTGAACAGCGGCAACAGTTCGCCGTGCAGCGCCGCCGCTTCCTTCACGTTGCCTTCCAGGAACGATTCGATCATCCGCTTGATGTTGCGGCCGGCCACGTGGCTGGCCACGCTGACGACGCCGTGACCGCCGATCGCCATGAACGGCAGGGTCATCTCGTCATCCCCGCTGTACAGCAGGAAGTGATCAGGCGTCTCGCGGATGATGCGCGTTGCCTGGGCGATGTCGTTCGTCGCTTCCTTCACGCTGGTGACGTTCGGCACGTCGTGCGCCAACCCGATGACCGTATCCGCTTCCAGGTTGACGCCGGTCCGTTTGGGCACGTTGTAAAGCATGACAGGCAGTCGGGTCGCTTCGGCGATTGACCGGAAATGCCGGTAAAGCCCGCGTTGCGTCGGCCGGTTGTAATAGGGCGTCACGAGCAGGAAGCCGTCGGCGCCGATTTTTTCGGCTTCCTTCGTCAAATGGATGGAATGCGCCGTATCGTTGCTGCCCGTGCCGGCAATGATCCGGCACCGGCCCGCGGCATGCTCCACCGCCAGACGAAACAGTTCCAGTTTCTCCTCATCGGTCAGCGTGGGCGATTCGCCCGTCGTTCCGCAAACGACGATGCTGTCCGACGCCTGTTCTTCGATCAGATGGTCGATGAGCCGTCGGACGGCCTCCCGGTCGATGCGGTTCTCCCCGTCAAACGGCGTCACCATCGCGGTAATGACTCTTCCAAAATCCACGGCAATCGTTCCCCCCGTATCGGAATGGGTGAAGGGCGGCCGGCACCGGACCGGCCCGCGGCTTCACGGTTCAGCGTTTCAACAGATGCGGATTGGCAACAAAATGCTCGGCGATTTGGACCGCGTTCCATGCCGCACCTTTCATCAGGTTGTCGGACACGATCCACATGTTCAGCGCGCGGGGATGATGCAGGTCCCTGCGCAGCCGGCCGACGAACACGTCCTTCTTGCCGACGGCATCCGACGCCAGCGGATACTGTTGCGCCGCGGGATCGTCCAGCAGGACGACGCCCGCCGCCTCCGCCATTTCGCGACGGACGGTTTCCAGATCGAAATCGCTTTTCAGTTCCACGTATACGGATTCGGAGTGGCCGCTCATCACCGGGACGCGGACGCAGGTCGCCGTCACCCGGATCGAATCGTCACCGAAAATTTTCGTCGTCTCGTTCACCATCTTCATTTCTTCCAGCGTATACGCATTGTCCGCAAACTTGTCAATTTGCGGGATCGCGTTGAACGCGATCTGGTGCTTGACCGGAAGCGAAGAAACGGGCAGCACCTTCGGGTCGGCCGGACGGCCTTCCAGCAGGTTCCGGGTTTGGAAGACGAGTTCATCCACGGCCTTGGAGCCGGCGCCGGATACCGCCTGGTAGGTGGAAACGATGATGCGGTCAATGCCGTACCGGTCCTGGAGCGGCTTCAGGGCCACCACCATCTGGATGGTCGAACAGTTCGGATTGGCGATGACGCCGCGATGTTCGGCGATTTTGTCCGCGTTGACCTCCGGCACGACCAGCGGCGTATCCGGATCCATGCGAAAAGCGCTCGTGTTGTCAATGCAAACGGCTCCCGCCTCAACGGCATGGGGCACCAACTGGCGGCTGATGTCCCCGCCCGCGCTGAACAGCGCAATGTCGATGCCGGCGAATTGGGCCGGCGTCGCTTCTTCCACCGTCAGCGTCCCGTCACCGAACGGAACTTGTTTGCCGGCTGAACGTGCGGATGCCAAAAGTTTCAAGGACCGGATCGGAAAGCGGCGTTCGGCCAGCAGTTTGACCATCTGCTCCCCAACCGCTCCGGTGGCGCCGACCACGGCCACGTTGTACAGTCGTTGCTCCGTCATGATTTCTCGATCTCCTTCCGATGAATTCCGATAATGTTTCCATTATAACGAATCATGCGCCGGGTTCATAGCGAAAACGTTCGATAATGACCGGTTGCAACTGCCGCCCTTCCAGCGCCGCCGCGCATGTTTCCATCACCAGGTCCATGCGGGCCACGAGGGAATTCGGTTTCTTCTCCGGGGCATCCTGTCCGAAAGGAACGAAATAGATGTTTTTCGTCGCCATCAGCCTTGCGATGTTCACCATGTTCAGGCCGAGGCCGTCGTTGGTGGAAATGGCGATGACGACGGGCCGGAGATTGCGCAGCTGCGCTTTCGCCGCCATCAGGATGGCGCTGTCCGTCATCGCGTTGGCCAGCCGGCTGATGGTGCTTCCGGTGCACGGCGCGATGAGCAGGACGTCCAGTTTTTTGCCCGGACCCAGCGGTTCCGCTTCCACAATTGAAGATATGATATCATTCCCCGTCCGTTCTTTCAACTGTTTTCGCCATTGTTCCGCCTTGCCGAAGCGGGTGTCCGTCGTGAGGAGCGACTGGGAAATGATCGGGATGACGTTGGCTCCGGCATCCACGAATCTCGAGACTTGCGGCATGATTTCCTCCAGGGTGCAGTGGGAACCGGATACCGCAAATCCCACCGTCTTGTCACTCCAGTTCATGTTTCATCCCTCGCTTTCTTGCGTCTTCGGAAAGCAGCCGATTG